>JGI24158J21664_10000191_pt1 | contig 46052 bp, 29 predicted proteins | sample Ectturendosymbi3_FD_21664 | JGI IMG/M metagenome (IMG submission 21664) | reverse complement strand
GTCTCTAGACCTGTAGCCTTTGAGACCGAGATGAGATCTGAAACCGTCGAGATCGAGACTCGCAAAAATGGGTCTCGAGACGAGTCTCGAGTCTCGAGACTCGTCTCGAGACCGAAACCAAGTCTAGACCATTATTTGAGTCTAGTTGCGATTTCTGCTTTCTTAGTGGCCGAAACGACCGCGCATCCCTATAATAATCAGATAAGTCGAGCGCCTCGTCCTCCATGGCTAAGTGCACAATGCACCTATTTTCCAAAACCTGAACCCTGTCGTTGGAAGGAATGGATACCTCACACTAAAAGCTAAAGCAATAAGCAAATGGAAATGGAAACTCAAACGAACAATAAGTATTTTAAAAAAACAATAAGCAAGCACTCAAGCTGTCACAGACGAAAATTTTCCAGAACCTCTCGCACAAATCGAACAACCAAACTTATTATTATTATTATTATTATTATTATTATTATTATGGGAGGGAGGTTAAAGACCAAACTCTTTCAACTGCGAATGAACAACACCTCACGAGCGCCTTGTTACTCACGCCCACGCGGCAATGGTAGTCAATCGCATGAGAAGAATGTCGCCAAAAGTATGAAATCAAAAACACTGGCTTCACCCAAGGAATAAACCGGAGAGGCAAAACACAAACTTACAACACACACACACACTCTTTTTTAAATTCACCACCCACATTGACTCCGCCAACATGGAACGAAATTCTGAATAGAAATATAGTAGCTTGGCGGCCACCAACAAGCTGCAGTCAACACCCTCCAAAGCTTTTCACGAGAAACCCGGTCATATGCTTTCTCTAGGCAGTAGAAACATGAGGACACCTCAGGCATCTCTCAAGAAATCTTGAAAATTTGTTGGAGAAAAAAAGCATGGTAGGTAATGCTACGGCTAGAACAAAAACCCTATTGGGTATCCTCCAGTTTTGGTTCAATTAGTTTTAAGGATCTGTTTTCTAGGCACTCAGCAAATACTTTTCCAGGGAAACTAAGCTGAGATAAACACCGATTCTCAGGACATTTTCTCCTGTCTCCCTTCGTAAATATTTTGATGATCAGCACAGTTTGACAATGTTTCTGTGCCTCACCAGAACGCCAGGCCACTTGACACACATGGGCCAAGCAACGAACGGCGGCTTCACAATACAAATCTTCGAGCATTTCAAGTTGGATATCATCTCAAACTTCAGCTTTTTTAGCTTTCAGTGTTTTGACAGCAATAAAGACCTCCGCTGCACGGATGATATCTTCCTCCAGCAAATGCACCTCATCTGTGTGCAATTGTACGATGCTGAACGTGTTTGAAAGAATTTAAAAAAAAAAACTTTTCATCGTCATAGGATGTACTCCTCATTTCTGAGTATACCATCATTCCTTTTTGGTGGATAGAGGAAAAATACATTTTTACTGCGAAGATGCAGTATGATTTGCCAGAACACTTCGCTTGCCAGAATTGGAATCCAGTTTGCGCATGAAATTTTTCCAAGTTTAAATTTTGAAATTTGTCACCGTGGGGGATGCAGGTTTTGTCCCTCAGCCTAATCCGCACGCAAAGAAGAACCAGATTTCTTCGGAAGTCAGGTCTTTTAGGCTGCTTGGCTTCTTCCAATAGCATTTTTCACATCCTGGTTTTACCAAGGGGTGGGTTAGTTGTTTTCCATTATTCCCCACACTAAGCCGTTCCCATCCCACAAATATTTCACAAATACTTTGAAACTACCGCAGTAATCCCACCATGTTTTGTCGGAGTACGTCAATCAGGTAAAAGGGAAGAAAACTTAGCGGAAAATCTATCACAACCATCTGCTGCTGTTTGATGACGAAAGCACTTAGCCGCATTTCCTTTTTCAGGAAAACAGAAATCAAAACCCATTTTGGCTAACTCAGATTTCCATCTAACTTATACCTTGGTATGACTACTTACAAAGAATATTATATGACTTGAAACAAACGTTGTTGCTAAATTATCAGCAGTGTTTAGCCATGCTTTCATATGCAGCATATTTTTTCACCAAATGAAAAAGGTATTTCTGTTTATGCTAGCTTAATTAGTACCAACATCTAAGGCTATAACCACATAAAGTTTTCGTACTTGAAAATGTCTCTAACAAAAAATAACAGTTCTGATCTGTTTTGTGAAAAGCTTGTTGACCGCTTGTTTCCAAGTCTGTTCCAGTTGCTAAGCATTGAGAACCGTTGCCAATCCAAATAACGCCATTTTGTATTTGAACGAGTTCACACAAAACAATATTATTTGTCAACATTGGCTCATTTGTCAGCGGGTCGGTAGTAAGACACCTGAAAGATAAAAGTTCTTATAAGATGGATGATATTTTACAGCGAACGTTGTTTTACTATTTAGAAAAGCGTTGACCTCAGCACAAATATTTTGTACTATTCGACAGCATATTATAACAAAATCCTAAAATCTCTTTCGCGTTGATAAAATATTAAAATAAACTGTTATTAAAAATTTGGTGCTCTGACGCATGCTTGCGTATCGTTACGTGAAAGTGATAACTGTAAAAATTGTGTAAAAACGCCGTTTGCACAGACGCAGTGCTGTCCAATATTTGTTTGTCTGGTAACGTCTGGTTTTCAGAGAAACGACTGAAGAGCCTGGATGTGCAGTTACATAATGATTATGTTTGACTAAAGTTAACAAAATTATTGTGCGAAAAAGTCCTAGTTGCCACAAAACATGTAACGCTACAAAATTTAAGATAAATGGGTTCCAGCACTACAAGAAAATTTACAAAGAAACTTATTGAAACAAAACAATTCTCACTATATAATCACAAAAAAATCAGGAAAATATAAATAATTGATAATGGGGGGTAAATTACTATGTAATGTGAAATGTGAATACATAGGTATTACGTAGAAAAAGGACACTAAATATTAGCGTGGAGTGTGTAGAACTGAGATTTCCAAAGTCTTTAAATTGTTTCGAGACGTACAATCACTACAGCCACGACCTTGGAAATGCAGGTTTAAAAATGAATAATATGTGTGGAATCAGCTGAACATGTACATTACTGTGGTTCATAAGACCAGCTTGGTTAAAAAAGATCATTGACTATGATAAGTTGAAAATCGAAAGCCAGTAGCTTGTTGGTTGCTTGGGTCACACCTGGCATGTTTTAACGGATACAGAAAAAAATTCACTGTTTTCCCAAAATATTTAAAAGCTTCCTTTGTTTTCTAGCATCAGCCCTGACATTGTTGCAAGCAAAAAACAATATCGATGAAGGCATAATTAACTATGAATAGAACCACGCCTTGTTTTGCTGTTTTTGCATTTAGGTTCCTATTACATAGCCAAAACGTACTAGTAACCATGGCCATACCACAATGGCTAAAAAATTTTGTTTACTTCAAGCAGACCGTGGTAACATATTAGCTAAGAAAATCTTAAAGCGTCTAGTGAAAAAGTTTGCTGATTCAAAAACGAATCGCATTTTTTACCGAAAAAATAATAACAGCAAAAAATGCGAAACAGGCAAAATATCCATGATAAATAAAACTGATGCCCACCTTTCTTCTAACTATTACCCACAAAAGTAAAGGGTTGAATCCATTAGCAGTTTCCTTAAAGAGAGTAGGAAATTGATATCACGCGATTGAAAGGCTTTCAGCCTTTCACCAGTAAGCTTTGGTTGCAGATTACATAATTGAGATGCATAGTGTTAAGTGAAATGGATTTCTTATTAAACGTTTTGCAGATAGATTTAAACCCTTCATCTTTTTGGAGACTAGTAGCTTGAATAGAGATGTGTATAAGTTTGAATCAACACCAAAAAGATGAAAACAGAACCCAATCGGCTGATTCCTTGAAAGCATACAGCAAATCTAAAGCTTTCAATGGTCACCTTTTGCTAAAAACAAGTTTGGAGACCACAAATACTAGTCTCAATCCTAAACAAAGAAAGTTTCTTTAAACAAGTTATCACATACTGAGGATGTTAAAGAAACACCAAAACGTTTTTAGATAAAAAGATAAATTTGTAATGCACTCATGAGCAACTGGTCATACTTTTTCTCCTGCATGTGAAACATTTTGCTGTTGTTGCCACCAATCCAGCGACTTTGATCGCAACTGTAGCCTAGAACAATCCTTTCGGTTCCAAGCTGAGGATGAAGACATCGTTTGCTTACTTCGTCCACGATGAATGAATAAACTGGATATAAAATATGCGTCAAGACAAATTCAGGCACGAGATAATTTTTTTAACTGAAATTCCAAGAAACGGTTTAAACAGTTACTAACCTCAAAAGATATTTGTAACGTTTATGACAGATGGATGAGTGCATAAAAATTGCTTCTACTAATTTGAAAACATGTAGCTTGTGAATGTAGCGCATTTTGGTAACACCTCAGACTTTTGTGTCTAGATTTTTTCTGAGAGTTCTTTACAAAGCTTCAAATTCAACACTCTGGAAAATCGCCATTAGTCACCAATTCAAGGACATATATGCTTCTTGTCGAAACGTTTGTCCATTTGCTTCTGTGATTCATTTAGGGCAATTGTTTACCTCCACCAGAGCATTGCAATGTTCCCAAACTGTGCCACCCTCTTTCACCGATATCCCCTGCATCTCCCATCCAAAATGCTGTCACTGGCAAGCTCCATTTATTGGTAATGTACCCTTCATCAGAGAGTTCAGGGGGTCCAACAAGATTTTTATCGCAATTGCATTTCGTTGACGCAACTGTGCACGTACCTGCAACAAATGCGGAAATTTTGTTTCAGATTTTCTCGTCTATTGCTTTCGTTGAATCACACAACATTTTTTATCTCAATCGTTTCAGTTTTTCCGACGGTCAGAGGCACTGAGCTTTACTGTAAGCACTGACGAGAGGAACAAAGCACGTAAAGGAAACCGCAGGAGGATCAAACCAAAAAGTTATCCGGTATCGATCTAAAGAGTTATGCTAAGTCAAACCATGTTTCTTAGCAAGCGATTCTAGAAAAAAGGTAAAACTTGAACCTCTGTTGCAGTGACGTAGCAAGGGGGCTCAGGAGGCTCTGGGTTCCAGGTGGCACCTTCTGGGAGGCGTCCATTTGTTGATTAAAAATTTAATTCATGAAAGTTGTTTAAAAGTTCTAACTCTTATTTGTTATTTTTAAATACATTTTTAAAATTTTTAAAAAGTTCTTACTCTTTTCAGTTTTTGTGTTTAGAATCCCTCGACCGATAAGCTAGCATAATAAACTAGGAAATGTGGTTGTGCGTGAGAAAATTGATTAAATGTTCATGCAAAAGTCCGATCTACTCCAGCGTTTTAACATAACCCAGTGTTTGTCTTGAAATCATTTTTAACATAGTTACTAGGGGGGCAATTGTCCCCCAGTGCTTACAACTTTATCTCCAGCCAAAGGATTTCCCCCCACTGCAGTGAGACTTAGTTTGAAGAAAGGTAGATATGATAGTCGACAGCAGACTAGCAAACATTACTGGTCCTGTAGTTCGAGATTTATATTACCCTTCCACTCAAATCGATAAAAAGGGCCTTGCATGAAATCACGGTAAGTAGTCAAAACCAGTTTAATCCGTTTTTGTCTATCGTTTGATTCTTAGCAACGCCCATACGGTACATTATTACATCACCTGTCACCTAGGCATTGACGACGAACATTTCTTGGCAAGCCACATGCTACTTTAATGTTCAGTGAGACATTTTCAACATGTGCCATAAACTGCAGCTTCATATTTTGGCGAGCTTATAACCAATGAATAGTGGCCGTTGAATTAAAGAACACTGCAAAGGCAACGTTACTCCTTTCCGCAGAACTACTCTTTTTCTGTATGATGCAATTGTGTAGGATTTTTTCGTTCTTGAAGCGAGGTAGTTGGTGTGTTTGTATGGGTAATCTATAGCTCAGACTGTAGGCTTCAAATGCTAGTAGAGTGAATCATACCGCATGTGTAGCAGCAAACAATTTTTTGGGGGTGAAAAGATATTTTGTACGAGTTTCCCCAAATTTACCCGAAAAACGTTTACGCGACAAACATTCTCCCTAATAATTCTCTGTAGCTGTTGGTACATTACATTTTTCTCCATAAAGTTCCATAGACTTCAAATAGAATATTTGGTACTTGGAATCTGGTTTCAAAAACCCAACTTAAAAAAGATAGGCTGTGCATCAGAAGCCAGCTGGCTCAGTATTCTTGAGCATCTGCCTCACAGTTCTGAGGTTTTCAGTTCACATTCCAGATGTTGCTGTCAGCAAAGAACCTCAAATAAAGTTGACGTAGGCCTAAACCTTCTTCCTTCTTTGAAAACATATATGTGATATGCATCATATTATTTACATTATGACTATGACGTGAGTCTTACATCATTGTCTGTTCAACTGCACATTTAGGCAACATGCAACAAACTGTATGGGAAAAAGTATTCATCCAAACGCTGTAGTTCAAATAAAAAAAAATTACTATACTTTGTTGGCATGGCCTCTACTAATACGAAATAAACGCCCTCCAGTATACTCGATTGCCTTATTCTACAATTCATAAAACGCATATACAAAATGCCTTCTTTTGCCCAAACTTTTACGTGAGTCTGTTACACATCAGCTCTCACAAAATAACATGAAGTTACTGGAAACAGTTTGTCGATTTTGCGTATTTAATGTGTTTTCTATGACACAACAAACTTTGTTATACAGCCAAAACCAAAGCAGTCTAATTTCATTAATATTGCTAAAAAATGTCGAAGCTTTTTTCCCCAAATTTTTGTAGAATTTACCCAAAATTGTGACTCCTTTCACCCCTGCTCCTGCACTACCGAATCAGAGCCAGTCGATGGGCAACGTGTTTTTGTAGAGGTCTCCTTTTTTCAACGGTACGCTTAACATTTGCAATCATGGAAAAAGTCATTTCAACAAGAAAAGCTTACAAAGGATGTTGCTCTCATTTGACAAATTAGAAGCATTACATATTCTTCAAAAACTTAACAAAAGAACAAATGATATACATAGGTGTGATTTGATGAAGGTTTTCTCTGTGTTATAAGGGATGTTAACCGAAGCGGTTACACCACTTGGCAATGGCTGTGTTAAATGAAGTTTTTCAGGGCGATTATCTTGGAACTTAAGACGTTTTTTGTAATCTCTACCGAACATTAAAAAATAAAATGTCCCATTTGGCATGGTATGGTAAAACAGCGTTCGAAATAGACGCCTGTTGGTAACGAACGAAGGCAAGGAATGCCAGCATGCACTATTATTGTAACCTGCTATATGCAGCATAAGCATATATACGTTTTTAGTTGAAGATCGGGATAGCCTACCACACCATACATAAATATTTACATCTGTAAAGTAGGTATGCCGTCATCACTTATCTTAACCTTTTTTGTTTGATACCCTAGAATGAGTAAACCAGGCGTTGTTAACTTTTTCAAGCCTGTAGCCTAATTAATAAACAAGCACAGGGTCCGGGCCCAACAACTGTACAACTTCTCCAACCCGACAACTGTTGCACATGCACAGAGCAGAAGTAAGAACAACTTCAGTAATACAATACAACAATCAATGCGAACTTCAAGCCTGTTTGTTTTTAGAAAACAGGGCTGCAACCAGGGGGCAACCGGTCAATCGTCCTGGTCTACGGTCGACCTCCCGTGTCGAAAGAACACCTGCTACTGTGGGTGCAATGGGTTGATGATTGGTTCGACATGGGCGTAGATGAGTCTCTCGAGGATTTTAAAGAGGACACACAGCAGAGATATAGGGCGGTAGCTCTTTGGGTCCCCCAGTGGCTCTTCCGGCTAAGGGATGGCAACTAATTGCGCTCTTCTCCAGATCTCTGGAATTTTGAGTTGGCGCATGCAGGAAGTGAGAAAATCGCAAATCCTTGATTTGAGAGCTGATTCGGCGTGTTGTATAAACTCCGGGAAAATAGAAGCCAGACCCGGAGACTTTCCTGGCTTCAAGCGTCTGAGGGTGGTAGCAAATTCCTCTGACCTAAACAGGTACGAGATACTGTGACTTTCAGGTGTTGCGACTTTCTCTAGGTTGGACAGCTCCTTGTTGATACGCCTGGTAGACTCGCGGCCCCCGATCCAGTGTGCTCCGTTCTTCATAAGTTGTGAGGCGATGGAGTTTGCCTGGACGGGGCACAAGCGATAGGAGCGCCCGGACCTGCCAGTGAGTTTGCTAATGGTGNTCCACGCCTTGCGGCTAGAGTGAGAGATGTCGATGAAATTGACAGCTTCCTCCCATCGCATCTGATTTTTCTGCTCTAGCCGAGAAAGAAAAGACGCGGCTCTATCAGAGTCAGTCCCCACAGGACCTCCGATGAAGGATCGATAGAGGGTCTCGCACTCTTTGTCCTAGCGTGGCACATACACAGTGGCGATTCTAAGGGGGGGCCATGGCCCCCCAGATTTTGCTTGGCCCCCTGTTTGGCCCNCCCAGTTTTTTCTTAATTTGCCGTTCAAGTTCATTTGGTTGACATAGGTCCTATACATATACAGAAAATAACTTTGTTGGCCCCCCTACTTTTTCCTTGGCCCCGCAGTGTCCCCCCCACTTTTTTTATTCTAGAATCGCCACTGCACATACAGTAGTTCTTGCGACGGCCACGTGGGATACAGGTTTGTAGACGTTAATGATCTTATATCCAGAGACGTCTACGCACAACCACTCAATCTATGATTGTTCTGGAGACTGATTGACCAATGACCATTCCAGCCTCTGAACAAATGTGGCAAGGTTGTGCTTCCTGCTCAGGACTGACCCAGCTAGTGAGAAGCTGGGACTCACTAGCTTGACTGCATTTGTGCAGTGGATCTCCTATAGGACGATGATGAAAGCCTTGTTCTTATAGGCTAGCTGCTCAATATCTCTGATCTTGTTTTCAGTGAGCCCCTCGCTGTTCAGCTGGAGTATGCTAGGTCGTGGGTCATCTTCGGCAGCAGCTGAGCCGCTGCCGCGCCTTCCACCAGGCGTTTACTCTACCCAGCCCACGCTGAAAACATTCAGCAGGGGTAGCAGTGGTTGCTCTCATGATGACAGGTTTAGTTGGCATTTCAAGTGATGTCGTACAGGGATGGCCACGTGAAGGCGATTGTCATCCTCCCCGTTAGTTGATAAAAACAAAACAAAAGCGTTAGTTGATAAAAACGAAACAGAATGCAAATAAAATGGATGATCAAGAAAACAATTTCTAACAACAGGTAGTTGCAGATATTGTAAGCGTTTTGTTCTTATTTAGGGCACGCTCAACGCGATCTTGATCCCACAATACATTTGGTAGCTTTGTTTGATGATACCTATGTAAGCTCCATTCCTATAATTTTGAAACAAGAGTTTTAGTTTAACGCCTCGATAAAAGGACCTCTATTACTAACAAACGTCTACATTTCGAAATGCTGTGCTAACAAAGTTATCTCCCTCGTTTTAAAATTTCGACANTAGTTGNTGGGCTTCCATTAAAGCAAGGAGACCAGTAGTCCAATGAAATTTGTGACGACTTGAGCAACAGAAATTTGGAGGCGAAGTCTATCAATCTGTAAATTTGTAATGGGGAATCGATTTCATGTAACACTACGCATTTTCAGTCTTGATGTCTACAAGCGGCGCTTACGAGTGAACTGAGAAAGCTTATTCAAGAGCAGAGAAAGCAAGCATACCTAAGACCAACTTGAGTCAGTAGAAACTCAAGCTGCATTTTCGTTTTCATTCATCACACCGCGATATTTCGCGGCTGTTAAAAAAAGCTTGCTTCGGACAGTAAAAAGAAGATGTGTTGGACTCATGAAAGGGCGAAGCTCTGTGACTTGTGACAAGCAAATTTCTACAGTGTTAACGAAAATCGAAGCTTTATCACTTAGAATGAACATTTTTGTCGCACGGATGAAAATATATTCTATGCAAATATATTCTATGTAACCGGTTCTCTTCATTTCTCGCTATCAATGTAATTTCATGTGCAACTACAAATTTACCATACATTACCATGGTGACGAACAAGGAGAATAGTCATAAAAAAGAACCCAAAACGGGAAGTTGAAGTTGTAGATCAGAAAGGGAACTATACACCATCAGTATTTGTGGTCATTTCCCAGGAAATAATTGTACAAGGAATGAAGTCACGAACGGAGTCTGAATAGCCGAGGCGTAAGGAAAACTTGAAATATCTTCCAAAAATATTGTGTTGCAGGTGCTTTCAAAAAGTGACCATAACCGTGGATTAAATCAAAGTGATATGTAAACAAACCTGTTTCACCGCAAGCACAATAAAAGTCCTTTCGCGATACCACACCTCCCCAATATTTCATCTTAACACCATCTCGTGATATCCACGCACCATGTTGACGTCCACCATGCATTATCGCACTTCCCCGACATCGGTACTGTTAGAAAAAATGGTGGAAAGACGTTGATGAAATATTTCAACAAAAATATATTTTGCAGAGATTTTCTAACGTTTACTATTTTCTTAAAACGCTCTTGCAATTTACCAAAACAACAGTGCATTAATTATCCTTGAACGCCCGAATAGGTCATTGTTCACCCAAACGAAAATCTGTAAACACCAATAAGTCATAATAATGACGCACTGCTTTCACGCTCCTTCCACGTATTCCTCAAGTTTCTTATGGATATTACTTTCATAAACACGAAACGCTGATATTTCTAACTTCAAGAGATACTTAAACTTTTCTTCAGAACCAGGGTGGATCACTATGGCGACCCAATAAGCGTGATTGGTCGCTAGCGGCAAACTCATTTCAGTGTGTGGCTAGCGGCCACAGGCTATAGAGATTTTGTGCGGATTGTCAGCGACCCACTGTGGCCAGAGTTGGTCATTCCATGTGGTTGGTCAATCTGTATGTGACCCAACTAGTCTGACCTACTAAAATGCATGTAGGTCCCTAGTAGACTACTTAGACGCTGTTGAGCGACGGTCAGTTCAAGCGTTTATCCAAAATTCCGGTTGTGCGTTTTGGCAAGCAATTTTGACTGATTCTGTGGAACTTCTTCTAAATCTTGATTTGGTTTTCACGTAACACTTGAAGTTCTCTAGATGCAGAAATTCCCAATTTTTAGCAAAAAATGCGTGTATTGAACTTACTTTGTTTACTGTGCCAACTGTCGGTACTGGTTTTCTTTTTGGAAAATCTTATCCTTGAAAGTTTATTCGCAATGGCAAAATTAATTTGTTCATTTTGACGTTTTCATCACAGTTCAATGTCTTTCACAGTGCATATTTATTTTGCAAAATCGCAATGAAAAATAAATTCTTACATTAATGCAAAGCATTTCTCAGCGGACTCGTGCAATTGAAAATAAAAACAAGGTAGTTTTGTGGCGTAAACCAAAATTGCAGAGCAGAAGTTTCCTGAGAAGTTTGATTTGAAAAACTTGAAATTCTGTTCCAAGGATAGAACGACAACCTACTTTACGCGAAGACAAACAAAATAAATTAATTCAAAATGCTATCAGTGTAAAAAATTGTGGTTATGAATCAGTATTTTTGTCAGTAGCACATCAATCACAGCGACTTTTTAAACACAATGATAGCATCTCAGATCGATCTTAGTTTTTCTTTCATCAGATTCCCGACTGTAGTACGGGATAATTGATGACAGTAGATGATCGTCATGCTCTTAAAAATATGTATCGAATGTGCTTACGACGCAACCAATAACAGCTGTGAATCAAATAAGCTTTTTTAATACGGAAATATACTCCTAATTGGTTTGTTACAAAAATCAGCAAAATATCAAACAAATGTTTTAGAAAAATCTCTGTCATTCATATACATTAGTTCTAAAAAATATTATTATAAGTTTTTTGAATTACTTTTTCGCACTGGATATACATTAGATGAAAACTTACAGAAACATCTCAAAATTTAGAAAAAAAATTGAAAAGGACTACCAAACACCTCTAGCAAATATGCACAATCTTGTAACTATGAACTTTAAGACAAAGATGAAAAATTTAATGGAACGTGATCCTCTCCCTAATTTATAAGCAATGTTCAAAACTAAACTAGAAACGCTTACCTTGATATACTGACGGCAATTCTCAGAAACGTCAATTAAAGCTTTTATTTGTTCCATTGTGGTGGTATATTTTACTTGATGTTTGTGACAAAAGGCTTGCTCACACGACACCGAAACGTCCGATTCAGAATCGTGATTTATGGTTGTCCAAACTGATTTGATAGATATAAAAAGAGTTTAGAGACGCAAACCATAATCTTAAAAAGTTACCTGAACTTTCCAAGATTTCTAAAGTAAAAACAGTGTTTTCATTTTAGACTGTATCAAATAAATATGATAAGCAATAATTGACATTGCTTCTTAAAGTTAGTGGTTACCCGAAAACCATGGTGAATTAATTTCATTGGTCTTGCATGTCATGCTACTGGAGAATGAAATTCAATTTATTTTAAAGTTTTCAGGATTTATTTCCAATTTTACGAATGAAAATCTGAAAGAGACTGAAACTTTGCTTACTGAAGCTTTTGATCCTCCGTTAAAGACTTTCAATAATGGCACAGAAAGTTCGTAAAAACCTAAATCAATTCAACTCATATGTAAGCGAACTCAGCTTAGTGAGTTTTTGAGGTTCATTTTTTGATGAACTGATAAATGCTTCAGTGCAACTCAACTTTTCCAAATTTGATCAGGCAACGAAAACATGAATAAAGACTGAATCCCGAAACGTCTCCCTTTAGAGCAGTGATTCTCAAACTTTTTCAGCTTGCTGCGCGCTCAGAAAATAAAAAAAAAATATCGCGACACACTTGCTACAAAACAATGATGCTTAAGACAATTTAATGCGATGGGTGTGCCTCTTTTCGGGAACAAATAAAATTGAAATGAGGTTCCGCCGTTGCCAAGCATACCCGCATTTTGTCGTTCCAAGACAAAATTCCAAGAAGTCTCTCTCATTTTTTGCTTTTAATTTCTGTCAGAGCAGAAAATCTATATTCACAGAGCCATGAAGATGCAAATGGCAAGATTATTTTGATGGCTTTAACACCGATCATTAAATAGGATTTGTAAACAGATAGCGAAAACACGTCCAGGCTGCTTTGGGGAATAATGCTTGGGTCTTTTGGTAAATCAGTGAGCTACTCTTGGGTCTTTGCGTAAATCAATGAGCTTCTATTCTTCGGTAGAAAGATTGCATGATTCATTGATTCCAAATGGATTAACTACACAACTAAACATGCTTAGATATTTCTGAAAATCTTATCATCATATCATTTTAGTCAGACTAAATACAATTGCTTTCCTGTTAGCCTAGCTCAACGTTGAAGTCAACATGGTGAAAGGCGGGACGTCTTTTTCAAAATACATTACCACAATGATGACGTAACAATAGCAATGATGACGTAACAATCCAATGATAATGTGACAAGCACCCTTACTGCATCGGCAAGACAATAGGAAAATACCGTGTGATTTAATGGATAGTGTGCATTATGGTCTCGCATGCTGGCCTGCATGCCTAATTGTAATACAAATTGGTATTTTTCAAAAATTTCAAAAAGTTCCGCAGCACACTTGAGAATCTCTCGCGGCACACAGTTTGAGAACCACTACTTTAGAGTTTAGAGCAACCTTAGCACAAGAATATCTGTGTCATTGGTAGGATGACTTACACAAGAAGTTCTTCACTGACCTTGATCAGTACCAGAGAAATTGCAGAATACATCGAATGGTTCGACTTCTCCAGGTTTGGGTGAAATCCAATAGTATCTTGAAACGTTTCCTTGAACTTCAGCACAAGATCGGGGAAGCTTTTCATTCGCTTAAGTATAACGCAAAACATGTTTCGCGTTTGGGCCATCACCTAAATCTAAATATTGGAGACAATCGTTCTATGGTCTTATCACTTTGGGGAATTTAGGAATCTTAATGTTTTGTCGGACGAAACTTTAAAATCGATCTGTCCTTGGCCTTTCGTTGCTGATAGTAATTTTATTGTATTTATTGACTGACAAACCTAAATTGTGCTTCTTCACGGGGTGGCTCAGCTGAACACTCGTTTCCCAAAGCGTTAAAATTGTCATGCATCCTATCTTTCCTCTGATGTTGAGCATGGTACCAAAGAATTTACAACCGCCTAATAATCTTTAACTTTATTGTATAAGATTTTGAAAAATTGTTTGCAAATAACTTATGGATGTTTTGGAGCTTATTGATGAATTGTTTGCAAATAACTTATTGATGTTTTGGAGGATTATTGATGTTTTTTTGAAGGCTTTTTTAGTGTTGATGAAAGTTATTGATCCATATTTACAACGTGAAAAATCATTTTTAAAGCAAACCTTAATATTTCAGACTAGATTTAAATAGCAGTCACCCATTTTCCTGACTTTCATCGTTGAAATGGTTTTGAAAATCAAAAACAAGCACCTGGAAGTATTCATTTTTTTATAGAATATAAACAATATAAAAGCATATTTTGCAATAAACGCTTATCAGCTCAGCTTCACCAACATACCCCTTTTCAAAAATAACAAAATCCTTCAATTTGCGGATAACGGTTTCAAAATTTTCGTTTGTGATTGGGAAGTTTGAATGGTGCTTAGGTTTAAGAACATCGTGACTTAAATGTGAACAACTGGTCCATTGAATGAAGTTGCCACAATCACACACAATTTCGAAATAATGTACGTTGGGTCTTCTGGAAAATACCCACAGAAGAAGGTACTTACACTTAACCGATAAATAGGTTTAAAACGAAAAACGTCCACTATAAATGCCTGTGTAACACATGATTTAAGTCATGGTGTAGGCGCTATCTACCAGACTGAATTCGTAAGCGAGGAGAGGCTGATTCATGGCAATTCACCATTGCAACTTGTAAGTTTTCATCACGTCGTGAAACCAGTGCGGACATATTTCCAGAAATCGTGAAAGTGTTGCAAGCATAGAACTACGTGAGCCTTTTGCGCTGGTCACTGAACGTTATGAAACGCAGTTTTATAATTTGCGATTACACAACTAATGTAGTTTACTGAATCGTCATTGATAAAATGTGTCAATGGGAACATGAATACTGCACCTAATATATCTGACTCCTTTATGTAGTGACAAGTTTCAAAGATACTGTAAGTGCAATGGCCGCACGTCATATCTTCGGTATGCAGGGCACTGAATTTGAATTCAGCTCGACTTGTATTCAGCACCACACAGCCCAATTAACGATGCAACTGATTTGCCATAAAATCATTTTCCATATCATGAATGTACTGAATAGCACGTATTTGATTTGGTATGAAGTGAAATGGGTGATGCAAAAACGGTATTCCGTTAAAATTAAGAAAATTAAGTGGCTTCAGTCGAATTTTAATGAATTCTTTTAAAACGATGAACCCCAGAACCACAGCACAATTGTTGGAAACGCTTCAAAGTATTTTTCTTCTACTTCACTCCTGCTTCCTACCCGTCCACTTTCCAACATGTGATAAGTGAAACTCCCTGTACAACCGTCTTGCGGAAATGTCGCCTTCTGTAGAGCAGTGAACAGCCTACTCTGATACACTCACGGAATGCAGTTGTAAAAACAGTTTGCTGAGGTAGCATAAAGTTCGCGGAAAGTACAAATACAACGAGTTGAGAGGTAAGTATCAAAGAAGCGTCACAACCAGGCCCCGACATAGGGAAGTGCCGCCCCGTGGCGAGTCGAAAAGTTCCGCCCCCCACCACGGAGTTAATTTTGAAAGTGCCGCCCCCCCAGCCTGGAGTGAATTTTGAAAATTTCACTGAAGTGAAATTCCGAGACATTTTGCTAACCGGGCCGGGCCGGGACACCGGGACAGACGTTTAAACAGGGACAGTTCCAACCAAACCGGGACGTATGGTAGGTCCAACCTTGACCAAAATCTAAAACCTAAACCTAAATCAAACTTCAGGTTCATTCGTGAAAGGCCATTTGCTATTCCTTCATTTCACCAAAAGTGCCGCCCAGGGGCATTGCCCCCTCGCCCTCCACCTTGTCGGGGCCCCGGTCACAAGTGGCAAACTGCTTGGGCAAATTAGACCTTCGAGGGTAAAGGTTAGTTGAAGTACATTAAATCTACGGCCTTCTTATGATTCTGATAGCCTTCCTCAATAGAATAAATAAACAAATCCAAACGTTTTGTAAGCGTCTAACTTACACAGAAATAACCCTGATCATTGAAACTATTTAAGCTGACACTGAAAAGCCGCTAACGCATATTTTACTCATGGATTCCTTGCTAGCTACATTGTCCTAAACAACTAACCTTCGCCAAAGCATTCCAGCTTTCCCAATGTGTGCCAACCTTTTTCCATTAAATCCTCCGTGTCCCCAAACCACATTTCTGTCACAGGCAGTTTTGCTTTGTCATCTAGGTAGCCGTCGTCGAATGTTTCTGGGCCAGCATTTTGGTCGCAGTTACAATTTTTGGTAACAATGTTGCACGTTTCTAAAGAAATGTAACAAAAAGATAATTGGTACAGTTGACTGAACCGGGGCTACGCCGTTCCTATAGTTACGACTGGCTCTAGAAAGCTCGTGACACCCTCGAAAATGAGTGCGTTTTGTCTATTTTACGCAAATCTCAAAGCATTTCCGGGTAAATTAACTAAAAGGCATTCAAACAAAAAATGGTTTCATTTACTGCGCGATTTTCGTATTTCATACACGTTTACATTTTGCATTCCATCCAAATGATTTCGAATTGATACGAGACACAAAGCCGCTCCCATTTAGCAAAATCACGTAATGACTTACAGTATCACATTATGAAATTTGTTACGGACAACATTTTGCGTCTTTGGATTTATAGACACCACAGCATAAAAAAAACAAACAATACACAATTCCAGGTTTAGAATGTTTGCACTTAATACAAAACACAAATTGATGCAGCATTGGTTCCATTTCTGTATTGCATTATCCCACATGAAGCAACGCAGTGGGCACTAATACAAAGCGATTTGTCTTGATCATATCACAGTAAAAGAAATTAATTGATAGTACAGCTTTGAAAAGTTCAGCAATACTGATTGAATATTCGTAGAAAAATGTTTCCATACGGGAGTCTGATTCTTGCCAACAATTTATTAGTATCCGCTATGCCAAAAGAAATATAGACAAGCTCATATTTCTACACCATTGGCACATGTGAGATCAGTGGTGGTTTTAGGGTTGGGGGGCCCGAGGCCAGACTAAAAGGGGTGCCTCTGATGACGCCATCATACTCAGTCAAACGTGATGATCACTTCTGATCAAGCCGAAGATACGGCCACCCAAGGATACGTTACTGAGACTACGGAATTACTGACATAGCAGAAGGACAAAATGCAAAAGGGTGTTCATGATACACAGCTTTGAACACACTGAAAGCTGAGGAGACAAGGCTGGCAACACATAAAAGTTAGGCAATAGGAAGTTGGCATCGTCTCCACTTCTTTATTTTCGCACCCCACTTCTCTACATTCACCATCAATAAACTACAAAGTTTACCCCTTTGAAAGTTTCACACTATCCCCTTTGAAAAAATGCTTCGTAGTTGGCATCGTGAATTTGTTCACATTCATGTCTTTGTGGGAATCCATGAAACTATAAACAACAACTAAGAAGATTTAAGACACTAATTTTGGCTTAAATTTCATCCTTTTAACATTTTAAGCATACAAAAGCATCCAACCTGAGGCTTGTTTTGGAAAGCTTTGAGGCTGGATAAGTCAAGGCTTCCCTCATCTTGCATTGACATTAGTTGTTTGAAAAATGTGCAAAAATAGGAAATAATTCATCATATACCTTATCGCAAACATTTCTACTGCACCAGCTAGCCTACATAATTTATCAAATCTGTGCCACGAAAAACCGGTTCAAGTTGTATTGGCTAAGAGCTGACAAAAAACTTTAACATCGCCTGCCAAGTCTACCTTAAACCAACCAACTAGTCAAGCTTCAAATAAGCTGTGACCTCAAGCATAGGCTAAATTCGAACCTCCTGAAATACCTGAAATATCTGTAGAAAAAAATTAGTGCTAATAATACGCAAAAATGCCATTTCAGCTACCTGATAAGAAGCATGGATGTAGTCTGGCTTATTAACAGTCTTTCCAGCACAACAAAAATAACACAAAATTTTTTTGTGAACTAAGAACAAAATGTGCTACAATGTAAAGGTTTAGCGTGGTCCCTGCTATAACCATTGCATGTTGTCTTATTTTCTGATGGGAATGTTCACTAAGGTACAAAACCACACGAAATGAGAAATTTGCCTAACCTTTTCAACTCAGAGATATAAAAAGGACTACTTTCTGTTCAACTTTGGCATTTTCATAAAATTATCAAATATACCAAATAGTTCAATCTCTACAAGTCATCATTTGGCATCAAAAATGTCATTTGGTATAAAAAGTTATCCTTTGGTATAAGTATTTGTTCTTATTGACACGGTTTTTTCAGAACTTTTCAGAAGAAATTTTCACCCACAATTTTTGTAGGTATAGAAGTTGGTTTGAAGCTTTTCTTTATTTGCTCATTGGAGATGGTGGTGGGGTCCCTTTGAAAGGAAGGTACTTACACATTGCAATTGCTGTTGGGGGCTTCTTTGAAAGCAAGCAAGGAATTTAACATTACAGTTGCTGTTGGTGGCCTCTGTGAAAGCAAAGTACTTACTAGAGTCCTGCGCGTGTTGAAATTTTTGTCCGCTCCGCCTCGCACCCGCAAGAATTTGAGAAATCTTGCCCGCTCCCACCCGGCACCCGCACACTCCCAACCCGCACCCGCACACTCCCAACCCGCACCCGCACCGCACTTTTTNGAACTTTAACCGCAGCTGTCTGAAAACTTCTAAAAANTCACAACTAGGAAAAGCTTTTGTTGCAATAAAATCGTGAAAAGTATGCATTAATTTTAACAAAAATTGCTGTAAATAGTTTTGTGCACAGGCGTTTTAAACGAAAGTGATTTACTGAAGCGATTTGTTTACATATAATGCTAAATATTTCCAAACATTACCTAGGGAGAAATGGCGATCTTTTGCCAACAATTTGCGTGGCATGCTAAAACTTATGCATGAAGTTGCTTGGCAGTTTGCTAAAAGTAAAAGTGTTTAAATGTCAGTGATTAATTGTCGCGTGATGAAATGACGCGTGATGAAAAGTCACCAAAACGCTGCTAGACTGAATTATGTCTCACCACGTACGGCGGTTGCATTAGAAAATGATCGATTGCCCACCACAAGGCAAGAGCCTGAGTTAATGTTTAGCAACAATGGGTTGTCACATCATAATGGTACAGTATAACTGCTGCGGGCCTACTGTCCTAAGCGCAATGCTGACAAACAACTTTTCAGTACACCCACGATTTTTGAGCTGATGTGCTTTGGCTCAACACTCATTTACCCGCACGAAGATTTCTCATCCCGCGCCCGCCCCGCCCCCGCAGCAAGTTCAACCCTCGCCAACCCAGCAGCAAGTTCAAACCACACACACACACCCCACCACCCGCCCCGAAAATGCGGGTACCCGCAACCCGCGCGGGTTAACCCGCCCCGCGCAAGACTCTAGTACTTACACATTACAATTGGTGTTTGGGGCCCCTATGAAAGAATAGTAGCCTTCTTGCACATTACAGTTGCTGTTGGTGAGCCTTTTTGAAAGCAAGGTACTTACACATTACAATTCCTGTTGGGAGCCTCTTTGAAAGCAAGGAATTTGACATTACAGTTCTTGTTGGGGGCCCTGTGAAAGCAAGGTACTTGAACATTAGAATTGCTGTGGGGCCCCTGTGAAAGCAAGGTGCATACACATTGCAGCTGCTGTTGGGGGCCCCTTTGAAAGCAGAGTACTTACACATTACAGTTTCTTTTAAGGGCCCCTTCAATGAAGTTTAAAAGCAGACTACCACACATTTCACTGACTGCCGGGGGCCCTTTGAAAGCAAAGTACCTGCACATTACAGTTCTTGTAGAGTACTTACTGATGATCTGCTTTGTAGTACATTATATACGTGAAGAATGAGTTTTTTACAAAAAATAAGGAATATTTATGCACGTAACATCTCAAGGGGGGTTCCCAAAAAGGGGGGGCCCGAGGCAAGTGCCTCGCTCGCCTCCCTTAAACACACCACTGTGTGAGATGTTATTGCCAGTCGGTCGATTTTGGAAAAGCATTGTCAACTAGGTTGTGTGCAAAATAGTTTCTGCTAGGCCTTAACTTACCGGTGCGGGCCGCACATTCTGTACCTTGATATGAGCGTGGGGTAGAGGACTTAGGGCACAGGGTAGACGTTTCGTTAGGGAATAGACAACCCCGATATACCCTTCAGGCATGAAAAATGTCGAGTGGCGATAAAGTTTCGACGTTATTGACAAAAATCAGATTTTTTGGATGAAATGCATCTCATTCAAAGCTTTTCACAAAAAAGAAGCCACGGAATGGAGACAAACAAACGACTTAGACGGTTCTGCACTAACACGCGAGAATCTTGTGTAAAAAATTTCAGTTGAAGTATGTTGTTCAAAAAGTAAAAGTTGCTTACTTGGCAGAAGTCTAACTGGCAAGTAATTTCTAAAAAAGTTCTCCACTTACTTGTTTCTGCGCATGCGCAGTAAAAATCTCTTCTTGATGTAGCACCTCCCCAGTATTTCATTTGCTCACCTTCTCGAGTTATCCATGTTGCTCTTGGTATAAAACCGTTGTTGAATAATACGCTTCCAAGACAACGGTACTGCAAAAAAACAAAGCTCAGATCTTCCACGGCATCAATTGATTTCTGTTGATGCCGATAAAAATGCTCTGTTCACTTGAATGAATATATGAATTCCACATTTAAAAAAAGTTGTTTTTTTCTTTTTGCTGGACTCCTACTCATCAAAAAGTCGTTCTGGACTAATTTGTTTCCATCTCACAATAAATTTTTGTCCGATGCGCATTAACTTTTAACCATTTNAAACAATTAACACATGCATGANTATTTTCATTGCTCCAGTGTCACAGTATTGCAACATAGCAACAGGTAAGCAGGGCGCAACGAGGTTAGATGGCGCCCGGGGCAAGAAGCAAGTTTGGCGCCCACATGTTCGAAACCGAGGTCTTTCGGAAGAAAATGTTCTGTACTGAACCAAGCACTTGTTGGGACATTTGTTGGGACGTTTTGGCGCCCCTCGCAATGATTTGGCGCCCCCATAGTGACTCGGTTCCCGGGGAATTGCACCCCCTTGCCCCACCTCGTTACGCTCCTGCAGGTCAGCTAGATTTTTCATTCATTTTATGATTCAAACTACGAAATTATAAGACTATCATTCTTTTCCAACATTATTTATCACTGCAATCAATCAGATTTTAACTTGCAGAAACTCCTCGACATTCACAAAATGATGAAAGGGTCAAGCAAACAGTTTTAGCATATTTACATAATCTTGCAATAATCCTAACAAAGTTTTCAAACCTTTGTCTATAAAATCTTTTACCTGCAATTTATAAAGTTAAACAACGGTGAAGATACTTGCACATCACAACCTAAGCAGTTGTACACACAAACATACTGTAGGTGGTTGCACAGTTGCTATTTTCAAAATATATATCTAATGTATAAGCAAATCAAAACCATATTATTTAATTGTGTGTTGCATTGAAATGGCCAAGCCATCCCTTTAAATCGTTGCGATATGGCTGCGGGCAAAGAATTTTCTTTCATAACTAACCTTAATATACTGCCGACATCTTCGGGAAATTTCAATCAAAGCTTTGATTTGTCTCATTGTGACATCATAAGCCACGCGATGCTTGTAACAAAAAGGATCGTCACATCTTGATACACTCATTTCTGCTTCTGAATCGTGGCTTATGGTAGTCCAAGCTGTTTCAAAAAATGTAGTACCAACAAAATGTTTCATTTTTAGAAAAAAGTCATTTTCCTTTACTGTGTACGATTTGTAAATAAAACAGAGCTGTGGCACACAACTTCAGGTACAAATTTTTGCAAGTGCCTTGAAATCAACTGACATGTTGTTGGAAACTCCTTGCAAAGTTTTTCTGCTCTCAACAGGGTGAGATTAGCGCAGACTCGATAATTTAATTCATGTCTTGACTCTGTAAAGCAAAGCTGGTGTTGTAGTTGGTTAAGCTGTATTTTTACTCGTTTGCAACGTAATGCTAATATATTATATCAATGAACAACCCTCTCGCCAACATGTTATTACTGGAATATAGCAGCCCATCACATTAGACGCGTTTACTCAAAACTCCAAATACATAACCTTGTCACAAAAGGCTATATGGGCAACAGGGCCCAGAATTTCATAATATTTTGATATTAAGTTTCAACTTAATTTTTTAAACCATCTCCTTATTTCACGAAAATCCGCAAAATCCTATTTTAAGGACTTTGGCGGAAAAAGACAGGTAGAGTTTTTCTGCATGTCGCTAACCCCGGTTCAACCAATTACGGTATACTCCACTGACAACTGCTTCTCTTCATTCTTGCAATCAACCGACATATTTTTCTTTAGTTCGTTATGCAAGGCAATTTCCAATTCTCACACTAAAAATTAACAAATTGCCACAAGAAAAACTCCACCACTGAGCAGTTAGGATCCCAGGGCAACGATAACACTGCAGGTCTACACCAGAAAGCTTTTCTCAAGTCCTGTTTACAGTGTTGCAAGCAATTAACGCTAGAAACCAACAAAAAGGTTTACTCTCTACAAAATTGCGTCGTTTACAAAAGAATCATAAATAAACCTAATTTGCAAAAAAAATTGTCATACTGAAATCTTTTCTTCGTCACTTTTAACAATTGAAGGAAATTGGATTACAATCGCAAATCATGCTGCAGGCGTTTCCTTACTATGATCACCGTCAGAAAAATTGCAGTGAACCAAAAAGGGGTCAACTTCTTCTGGTTTTGGTGAAATCCAGTAGTACCCCGAAATTCGGCTGTGTACTTGGATGCACGATCGGGGTAAATCTGCAAAAAGATAATTATATATTTCATAAAGTATCTAATGTGTATAAACTTGCTGAAAAATCAGCTCCTAAAAATAGCAATAGCTTTTCTTTTGATTTACGTCTAAATTTTCTTGAGATGCAGGAGTTTTATTAAAACATTCGTGGAGTTCCGCGAATGTTAGCTCTATTTATAAGAATTAAAAAAAGGAACTGGATTTGATGCCTTCTTTCTATTTCCTGAACGAATAAATGCAAGGAGGCTACAAACAATTCGAATTTGACAACACGGACCGTTACAAAGTTGTTCATTTGTTTGTCACAACGATTTACTATTCTTTTGTCGAGGTTCCTTTGATAGTCCTTGGTTTACATATAAACCGAGCTACGAAACTGCCTTGCAAAACACCTTTTAAGAAACCACTGGTTTTGGTTGTTGCTGAGAAAAACAAGCAATCTTCTTTTTTACAATTTAGGAAGCACTGAGATCTTCGCAGCACAAACTTTTCATGATTTTATATTCTGATGCGACCTTTTATTGGTACGCGTTGTAATCGTGAACATAGAAGGCATTTTTTATTCAATCGTAACTTGCAGATTTTGCCCCAATCACTCACAAGTCATAAATCCTAAAATGAATTTCGATACTTCATTCAGCCTTAAACTTGCAGTACAAATGGCATCATAATCTTATGGACGCCAACAGTCGGAATTGGAGAATGTATGTCTTTGAAAATGCAAGTCAAGCAAGGCACTTTTGTCTATCACATTTATTCTACAGACATCCTAATGCATACGGTAAACTGCATTCAAGTGAAATCCAGTTGTATAAGCTGAGCTTTACCTTATTCCATTTAAAATCTTTTGATTTCAAAATTAGAGGGCGTTCTTCTTGTTGCGACCGTACGGTACTTACAGCTCAAATCTAATGTTGGGTCCATATTTATACCCCAACTTCAGACTGGAAAGCCGAGATCTTACAATTGTGAAATGCAAAACTCTGATTGAGGTGACTCCCGAAGCACAGAGGAACGGAAATTATCACTAATTAAAACTATCAAGATTCCACTATTTAATGATATTTTCACATGCGCTAATTTTCTCTTGTATTTTTAATTGTGCTGTGTACAATAATGTTATCATCCGAATGTTGCATTCAAACACCTTTCTTTGTTTATATATACACTACAAAAATGTTTAAACTACAGTGATGTTTTCGTCCTAACGCAGCACAGTAAAAAAATGCAGAAATTAAGTGCGAAAATACGATGCAATATAGTGCAACCGTTACATGAACTTTGTTGGTCAAAGGATTACCAGATAACAACCTTAGGGACTACTCCGACTTTCTTGATGTTACGCGTAAAGGCTTCCACAAATCGTTGTCTAATCGATCTCGCCAATCAGAGTTAGACAACGAAAAGTCTCCAGCATTGAAGTCACATGCGCTGAGATAACCAATCATAAAGCGCGACCGCGGTAATAGAGCAACCCTACGTTTGGCTTTCAAAAGTCAGTTCGCAGACTCACTTGATCCATTGATCATTACTACCCACTGGTAATTAGCTCTTTTTATAAGGTTGTCTGCTGGCTAATCTTAACTAACTCCACTGTGGAAAGGTTCTGTGATTTTTATTTCTGGCTAAACAGTGTAATGCTGCCAAACTTGCTTATGACCTGAAATGCTAATACGATATGTTGCTAAAAGTTTCCTTAACCATGGTAAGCTCTTCCGTACTACTATTAATTTGGTATTTTCACTCCTGGTACATTCTCAATTAATCGTCTGATGCTATTGGCGCATATGGTTGCAATATCGATAGAAATCACTAGTTACTTGAAAATTAACTGCGTTAGAGACCGAACTTANGAAACACNAGTAACAGAAGTAGTCTGTTATCTAAATTAACCCCTAGACAATGAACGAGTCAACGGGTATTCCTTTCCTGTGCCATCAGCCAGTGCTTAGAAATGATACTCTCAGAATGCAGATACATGTAACACCAGCTGTAATGTCTGCAAAATTTCATTGCCAAGACTTAAAACTGGAATTTGTAGCATGCCATAAATGTCATTTCAAATTACCATCAATACCTTTATCTCAGGAAAAAAATTCAAGCGAAACAAAGATTCATCTATTTTGGCTAAAACAAAAAGCTTAAATGTATGACAAAATAAGAGTTTGTTGCAAAAATTGGTTCAATTTAAAACCTGTCTACTGTATGTTTGTAGATACCTAAAACAACAGTACAAAAGTAATCCCGTTCAATTAGTGTTTGACTACACATTACAGCAAAACAAGGAAATTTCCATTCCTGGCATCGATTTACACAGGCATTAAAAATTTCAGCAATTTTCTTGTACGAAACACAGTTTCACCCTAAGTTGCAATACTTCCTACTGCAGTCTTTCGTTGCCGCGAAAATTATGTTGTGATTCATAGTGCAGCTCTTGAATCATTAGATGTGCTTGTACAGTACTCCAAAAAATTTTAAATCAGGTTGCATGTCTGGTAGTAACGTTGACCCCTGCCTCCNTGAAGTNAGCACAATAGAAGCATTTGCGTGGTCATTACCAACCTTTTCCACAGAGAAGTCTGTTTCCGCACGAACTGCATTTATGGTGCAGTCCGTTAGGGCACTGACATCCTCCACTTCGGCAACAGGCGCAGTCTTTTCGTGAATTATTGAAGTAGCATCTGCATCCACTGGGCGTTTGGGTCCATTCGTCGCTGAAAACTACGAGTAGCAGTATAATGTTTTGGCATGTATGGCAAACAATGACAAAATCGTGATTTGTGAAACGAATCTTTCCTATTTTAATGCAATGATTCTTAACCGGGGGCTGCGCCTCACCCAGGGGGGGCGTCAATTAATTTCAAGGGGGGCGCGAGCCCTCATGTGCCCTACAACATGGAAAGTTTGATCAATGAATTGATCAATAAATACATTTGTTTTTACAGCTTATTCAAAGTTAGGGGTATTGAAACAAAATACAATTATTTAAGGGAGGCGTGGTAGAAACAAGGATAAGAACCACTGTTTTAATGCCTTAAAATCAAATAAATATGATTGTTGTAACAAAAAGGCTTAGTTTTGACGCAATGCCTTCATAAAAGAAAAATTTGGAAACAAATCATACCATTTTAAAGACCGAAAATAACTTTGAAACAAAAAGATTGTTTTCAGTGGCCAAATCGCTGACAAACACTGCATTTCAGAGCTGATATTTTGATCTTGTATATGAGATCAACATCTGAAGTTACTGTATTTATAAAATGTTATTTTTTGCGATACCCTTTATAATCAACTTGCGTTACCTTAGGTCTACCCCATGACTTACCAAATTTCATGTCATGTGCTGTTTTCTTGATGTACAAATATCAGTTTGATTGTCTGTGGCTTCAAAAATACCATTTATGCAGTTTACATTATGGTTGATTGAGATGTGGTTTCTTTTATTCCTATGCTTACAAAGGTTTAGGCTGGTTACGTACTTGGATTTTAAAGCTTGGGGGAAGATTCAAAGTGAGTGGCAGTGTTTGTGTGTTCATGTGTTGGATACTGGATTGAATTTCAACGTATTGACAGTGCAATTAAGGGTTTCATGCATTGCATTTATGTAACTACATTTATAAAGGATCTGTAGATCTTGTTTGTGTAATTTGTGAAGAATCTCGGTAACGGCTACATCTTCGGGAAGTCGTTGGGTAAATGAACGAAACGTTTGCTGCTGTTTTTGCTTTGAGAAAACACGGCAGCATGACAGGACAGAATCAAAATTTCCAAAGTTTACTTACTTTCCCTACTTCAGTGTGATACTGAGTGAAGGCTCAGAAACCGCACAGGGTTAACCTTGCGTAGAACAACTGTGCTAATCATCAAACATCACTTGCGAAATCCCGTAGTTTGATGTTCCAAGAGGTTGGAGTAAACCTCAACCATAACTTTAGTCAACGCCAGGGTGACATCTACTAGCAAAGCTGTAACATATGCACACGACTTTACAGTAGCTAGTTACTAACCTTGCATTTTCAAGAAAAGTCCTGAATTTAACTCAGCTAATTGAGAGAACACACCCCGTTGAGCTATCCTGTGTCAGCGTTGGTATTACGACAGTTTATTTAACGACAATATACTGAACGACAGTCAGTCGAACCGATTGTTTATCGAACGACAGTTTATCGAACCCATTTGAACTAATTTTTACTTGTATTTTTCTGCATTATGATCACACTTTTGTATCTGTTTCTTTTAGCCACTCAAACAGTCTCAAAAAATTGCAACGAATTTAAGTTTGTTCTAGACAAACTTCATACTAAAATTATCAGTGGATCATTTGTATCGGTTTGAAAGTGTGTAGATATCTTCTTGTGCTGCGTTGTAGTTATACAGTACAAGTTTTCGTGAATTCCACCCCTACGAGACAACAGAGCTACACCCCAGAACCGAATAAAAAAGGTTGGTTTCTCTCAGAGAGAAAATGGTGCCTGTTTGGAAAAAAATTCAAGTTCATCCTCTTATTGATAAATCTAAAATCTTTTTATCTGCTTTTGATATACACCTGGATGTAACTAAACACTTTGTAAAACAATTGAAAAGGGACTGTGACTATTTCACATATTTTTGCACCAATTTTTCAGGATCAACAACAGAAAAACTGAAGGCTGGTTTTTGACGAACTTAGATCATTAGTGATAAAGTCCCAGACATTCCAGCCACTTCGTTTACAAAAAAATCTGTTTTTTCTTTTTCCGTCGGCTTTCCAAAGCCCCGGCTTCCTTGTTGATATTTATATATGCTTATTAATATTTTCTAAAACTTTGCATCGCCGATGTAAACATGTCTCAAATAAGTTAACCGAAATCAAACCTAACGAATACATGGGTTTTGCCAAACGTATTTTGAAAAGAAAACAAATTTCTAAAAATCAAAGCTTAAGAAGAAGAAGTTTAGAAACTAGCAACTTTAGATAAAATTGGGACAAACCTTTTGCATGACCACAATCATCTTACATGTAAGCGACAACTTTTCACAAAACTATCACCCTTTAGTGTAGATTTAAATGGGGTGCAATCCAAGTCCAATACTACGAACTCACATGCGACAAATATAACGTTCGATGTAATAAGACTCAATCTATTGTTCATTAAATGGTGGAAACAAAACAAACTTTGGCCAGACGGCAAGTTCCTGTTGATTATAGTCCTTATTAAAATAGAATCAAAGTGTTGGCACTTGGCAGATCTATTTGGATAAAGACTGAAGATGCGTTTAAAAACGCGAAACTAGTTTCCCTGTAAAATAAACTGTGATCCATTTACTTGCACCGTCTTGATGGCTTACAACCATGGAAGATCAATAATGATGTTGGCAAGTTTAAGAACGACTTTATGAAACGCGTGATATGTCAAGTTACCAATTTTGTAGACTTGATTAGCTAAACTTCCACCTTCCCCGTGAGCTCCGCAACTGTCGCTGGGTCCGAATCTTCTGTACGTTTCTTCAGCGTCGTCGCTGCTTGCGCACCACCCTCCGTTCTGTATAGGACAGATTTCCAAAAATAGTTCTTACCAGGTTTGCGGAAGTTTCTTTTTAGGTCAGGTGCTGAACGATGAAATTTTTAAGGTCGATGTTGGCGTTTCAGTGGGATTTTCAGGTCAAATCTTGAGATTGTTAAAATTTTCATTTTAACAAAATTTTTTACAGAAACGTTTCAATTTCAACTTTTGCATGCTGCATTTTTATGACTTACCTGAACTCCAAAGACAATGTAACCTTGGTTGAGGGCAGCATAGGCACATTTTTCAATCGGGTTCACACGTTCATCGTAATTGTTTCCATCAAGAATTGGATCTTTCTCTTCAAGTGTGGGAATAGCTCGATCCCACGTATCTTCCCAACAGCCCAAGTTGCTGATCGTCCATTCTGAATAAACAATAGGGGTTAGGTGAGTAACATACTTTTCAGTAAACAAAAGCACCCCCTATCATCACTTTTGGTCAAGAAGAGTCCGTAAAAAGGTTCAGAACGGTCAAAATTCAAATGCGGATAACTTACGTGGTTATTGGTTAAATGCTTTTCCATACAGTTTCAAATGTGTTTTTCAGACGTAGTGATATGGCAAAGATGACTTTTGAATGCGTTTAAAATTTTTTTAAAACCAGATTGCTAAGTGTTCTGAATAGCACGTAAATCGACTGAAGCATGAGAATGTTTCCAAAATGTAGCCTTTCAAAACTCACAAAGTCGATGTGCTGCTCGGACCCGCACTCTCTTTCTTTGGCGGGTTCCTCAAAGAACCAGCGTATTGACGATACGAACTCCTAACGAATATTAAAAACAACATCCTACCAATTTACTAGACAAGTTTATGTTTTTTGTCACAAATAAAAATAGTAAAAGAATCAGTGCCACGACTTCCTCAGATAATAAAAGCAACACCAACGTTTCAGTTAACTTTATCATACTGATATCGCTGGATGCTGAGATTCTACATTATAAGGTAAATCAATTACCAAGTTTTAAAAACTGCTTAGGAAATATTTTGCATCTGGCCTCCAAAAAATATGCTGCAACAAGCACTGGGTTACATGTGCATTTAATTAGTTTCTAGCACCGCAATGCGTTGTGGTATGAAGCTTAATTGATCAAGCACAAAAATTCGCATAATGATACTCGGCGATTCATGTTTAACATGTAAATTAATCCTCGTCTGATGCATCACTATCGATCGGAACTCGGAAGGAATCATTTCGCAGCTAAGGATCAGACACTAAGATCTTAACATCTTGTCTGATACATAATTAATATCTTTTGCTTTTCAACACAAGAATTTTTACAATTTCCATAAGATAACTGAAGGCTCTAGGTTTACGGTGAGCTTTCAAGGAACCTGCCTGTCGTGCTCTTTTTTCATAACTTTACGATGATTCGCACTTGCACATATCCACAATTCAGCTATAAATTTCTAGAAGCAAGACGCAGTGAAATCAAATAGCAAAGCATTTACTGTAGCTAAGAAATCGATTTCACTTAATTTACGCGTCTTCACTCATGTAGATTTCAAGCAAAAGCTTACGACTGAAATGAAGAAAAAATGAAAGCAAGATTTAGCGAAAGCAAGCGAACAGTATTTTTAAACATAAACTATGACCACGATGCTGGTCTCACCGAAGCCGAAAACCTGAACTGTCGCCCAATGCGGAATGGCTAGCTTGAAACAAAGCAGCGACGAGTCATGTAAGCATTGTTTCGGCGAATGTGGCCTTCTCAGCTGAGAACTCCTGACGGTCACTACTGGGCTGTAAATCGCCAGCCCATAATGGGCCTCAGTTCAGTTATTCGGCTTATGCATTGCTTTGGGGGCCAACAATAACAAACACTTTTCTTACCAGTGTTGCCAATGAATAAACAACAAAATGCATCAAACCTATTCCTGAATAGTTCACAAATTAGTGGTACAAATTGTCTCAACAAAATGTCAAACAGGGATCACAAATGCTGATGTTACAATGACACTAGTTGTAGTAGCTTCTGTTTGCTAAAATTTCTCGCATCAGGAACAGAATTATGCCATACAGGAGTCGGCAACCTTTTGCAAAATGTGCTCCGAATCAAAGTTTCAAATCATTCAGTGTCGCGAGAACATGTGTATTTTTATACAATTCAAAGTCAATATGCTTCTGAGTGTTACATAAAAAACTTGATATGTAAGGCTTGGAGCTTCTGTGTGTCATTGGAAATTGCTTGTGCCAAGCGTGCCACGCGTGCTTTAGGCTGCCGACTCTTGGTACACTCCCCATTGCCAATTGGACTTCGTGAAATTTCTGTGATATTGAATAATATTTTTATGGCTACCCTTCAAAATCAAACGGCGATCCACCTTGAGATTGCGAATCAGAGGTTGAGACGCACTGCTGTAAACAATACCATCATTTATTAACATCAAGAATTAACGGAATAGAAACGATCATTGCGTCAATAAACTAACCTTGCTTCAACCTGTTGCAAGGTCTTGATGAAAAGATTAATTGTCACTAACAACTAGTCTTTCTTAGTTAAACGTCATTGACCATATTAAAACTCTATCAAAATTACATACTGCTACAAGGTGGAATGGAGCAGAAAATGCAAGCTGAAATAGACAAACTGCAAGAAAACATAGCATTATTAATTATGAAGCTTTTCTTATTTAAACAACTGAACAGCTGAAGGAACAGCAGCAGTGCTAAGGCATGTTGCATAAAAATTCGATGTTTGCAACTGAGAGAAATACAGTTTTGTTGACTTTTTTATTTGTAGTTTTTTAGTTTACTTCTTCATTTTAAGAAAACTTTCATCTTGAAGCTTTACAAAGAAAGACCTGGTGTTGACAATTTAATTCATCATTAAAGAAATTACGAAAAAATAAGTTTTGCAATATCTAAACTTTCACTAGAAACTAGTTTGCGATATACTTTTTTCATAGACGACAGGTTGTCAGGCAAAATCAAATATATCTTTTTTCAGCATCACCTGTTTCACATATAAAGAAGGCTTGATCTGACGAGCAGAATCTCACAGACCATTCGTTTTCATTTCCGTGGTCAATAGCAACGCATTTGTCACCGCTTCTGTCAAGTCCCAAACTTTCACTAAGGCTGGTAAAACGATCGTAATATTTGGCCGATCCATCCCACCAAACCCAATGATTGGCATCGTCAGAGTGGAGACCAATCCACCAGAAATTTGCGTCTGTATAAAAGAACGACATTTTCTTTGTCGGTGATTTCAAAAGTCAAACATATAGTCAATATCGTGGCAACAGGTATTTTAGCTTCAGCAGTCATAATCATTTAATAAATGTTTTCTGGCAGAAACAATTGTGAAAGCTTCATCCCTGACCAATAAAATCTGTAGATTGTTGCAACATTATTTAAATTTATTTTTATATCAGACTTTCAGCAATTTTTTATAATCACAAAATACATATACTTGAGAAAACAAAACATCAAAATTTTGATATCACATGCAAACTTTAAAGATTACTTTCAGCTATCAGCCATTTGTAAGAGGGAGTCTTGTTGCATTAGAGAAAAACGCATGTGTACAGTGTTTATATCCGGACCCAAGTTGTCCATTTCGAGGGTATTTGGCTTTTGGCGTCATAAGCGCTACACCGACGCTGCAGCATTACCCGAACCAACGATGATTTTTTCAATAAAAGTCTGGACTCCGGGGTCATCAACTTTGGCCAAGCGGGCATGGCGCTGCTGACAAGCTTGCTGAGCCTCGAGGTGAGTTTTCAGTTCTTCAACGAATACGAAAAAGCTGTCACGGAAGGGAAGAAAGTGACCTATAAAAAATAAAAGTGCGCTCTGAACGCGGTGCGTCTGAAATGCCAAGTACGAGTTTCAAATGTTGTCGTCCCAGCAGCTTGTTTTCGGTTATGATCTGATTTCGAGTTTTTTTTATGCATTTAGCGCAACAGTCGGATAGATGTGTGCCCTAAGAAAATCGATTTCGTGTTAATATCTCCCATATTTTGCAGATTGAATAACCAAGTCGTGTGAAGTAAACAGAAAATGTTAACAATATGGATGTGTTTTCTTTCTGGGCACATTTTAACTTTATCATGCGCTTCTTTGCTATGGTGTGTTTTTGAAAAGCAGATTGTTTTTTTAGAACTATATATATAGATCTGATTTACTTTCTTAAGACTACGGTGATCAACTCAAAGGCACACCGTACTTTCGGATGACATGCAGATATAGCCCGATTCTTCACTGCAGTTGGTTTTCTCCCAGTTGGAGGTGACGTTCAAATCACGATTCACAGAGAAACATTGTCTGGAACGGTGTCCGGTTAGCGCTATTGCAGGTGCAGACTCTGCGCTAAACCCATTCTCGTCCGTGGTACTTCCGTCCGGCCACTTGAAGTTTCCATCTGTATCTTCCAATCCAATGTAAAAACTGTTTCCGGTTCCTTAAAAATAAAGAGCGCAATCTTTTAACAAACAGCACAATCCGACCACATACCAGCAACGTTATCCACTACCCTGGAGCCTGGAGCATCTAAGAAAAACACAAAGCTGCAAGACGGAATAAATGAAACTTTAGGTGCGTTTTTTCGACGCAAAACTCTTTTTCATTACAACCCTTGAACATGCTTCCATCGCTTCGCAATATCCATCTCTGATCTTCTCTCAAAAACAAGAAAACTATTACATAAACTCAAAAATAAGGTATAAACGTATTTTAGAATATTCTAAATCGGATTGTTGTTGGACGACTAACTCATTGCTCATATTGAGCACAGAGCAATCTAAACCTTTAAAATCACTATTAAAATTCTATCAAAAGTGTTGAAAATTTGTGATGCAACGCATTCTCCTTATCAACCTGCCATAGTTTTATCCGATCTGTCTGCAAAAAAATTGCAAGTGATGATGGGCATGTGGCTGCAAATAATTGCAAAGGTCAAGTTTTCTATGTCTGCCATGGACATGATTTTGATGATATTTTGAAAATTTTGTGAAGGCCATTGCAACTTCTATAACGTTTAGAATAGCTATACGTAGTTTTTAAGAAAACTAAACTCCAAAATAAGTGTATCGAATTTGAATCCATACAAAAATGTAATGCTATTGCTGATCACTGTGAAGTTCAGCCATTTATTATGATCCAACAACTGCAGAAAAACTCCTTGTAGCATATAAACGTAGAACATTTGATGCCTGCCTCAAGTAACAGTGTGCAACGCATTTATGTCGCTCTTGCTGTATCTTCTTTTGGAACCCTCTGAAATGCACTGTCGGGAAGACACCAGAAATGACAGATCTCTCAATCGCTATACTAAGTCGCGAAGGCAACTATAGAGCCTTAAATGAGAGTTCACTATGGTCTGAGTTCTTAACTGGGGGGCGTGAAATATTCCCAAGTGACCGCAAGTATGGCAGCGGCGTATATTTGAAATGATGAAAGACGAATTTATTAAAGAATGAAATCCATTATATTTAACATAGAAAAATACGTTATCATTTTGCTATAAATGCCATTTTGAAACCAAAGAGGACAAGAAAAATTCTCTAAAAAAACTGGAATGTGAAGCCAATTCGTAATGTGCCTTGTCTTCAACAAATCCTAGAACTGAATTTAAAAGATCCAAAAACTAGTTGCACCCTTCCCATTAAGCCGAATAATGGCAAATGAAACTTTGATCTGTTTTTTGTGCTTGATTTTGACGTTAGGTGAGGCACGAGTATCAAGGTCTAACGCCAAACGGGGACGCGACTGAAAAAACTAAGAGCATCTGGACTTTTCTGTTAACTTATGATGACCGAACCATACTGTGATGCAAATAAGAAAAATGTACTTTCATTATCTTTTGTAGCACGCCTGCTTAGGTGAGACTTGCGACATGGTTCGAAAAACGCAGTGTCACCTTACCTGCGTACACTTGCAAGTTATCATGCAGAGCTTGGTTCACCGATGAGTTTGGGATAGTGGCAAGCTTAGCAAAAGAGTTGAAACAGTCGTTCGCAGCGTTTGTCTGAGATTTCGTTCCTCTCACAAAGGCAAAAGATTTCAAATCACCGATGCGGAACGGTTCACCTGGATTGAACCAAAGATCTGATCAAGACAACGACAAAAAAGGTCATTTTTATTCTTTTTGCAAATATTCATGCTCGCTCTTGCTTGAAAAAGACAAAAACACTTGTCAATATCTTCGAAAGGCAAAAGTTCCTATTTTTTCTTGCTGTTATCCAAAAGAATAGAAAATCTTATTCTCTATTTGTACACGTACCTTCAAGATACTTTTTTGACTGACAGAGAGCACGAGCGAGAGGTTCGTCGCAAGATCTCACCACCCACTGCAAACCATCTGCGCTGTAATCTAATTTGACGCACTGAGGAGCTGAGAAGTAAATTTCAAACGGAGCATCGCCTCTCCAGAGTGTGATATTGTAGAATTCCCCGTCATCTGCAACACAGCAAGAACAGGGGTCGGCAATTTTTTAACTGCAGTACCAAGCCATTTCAGAAGTTCAATCAGGAATCCAAGGAGTAGTTGCTGACTGAGCACCTCATGCCAAAATTTTAACTGAACTAAAGTTTGAGAGTTTTTTCTAGTCAAATACGTTCGTATCCTGCACTGTTCGAAATTACAAATATTATTTTGAATTGCTGCAGCTACGAATCTTCGACATTTACACATGACTTCCGCTTCTCAAAGATGATACAAAATATACCCAATTAAGTATACGAAACGGTGTGCTGGCAATCCATTGTAAATGACCATGCATTTGTTGTTTGTCGACGATTGCAAACTAAATGCACTAAATAATGCATCTTAAAAGCAAAGCTAGGGCATTTATAAAAAATAAATAATATGAAGGACTTTCAGCTTCATGAAAGAACAGTATCCGAAACGCCATGACTACAATAAGGCGGGATGCAATGATGAGCAACACAAAGAGCGTTGGACCGGAATGGAATGTGAGCTAGCTCGCATCAGACCTTAACGCTGACTCCTCCAGTAAGGCATTGGTGGTTCAGGCATGCAGTTTTGGACTTTCTTCTAACCTGAATCCAGCTAAGCTGCACTGACTGCCATTTTCATTGTTTGTGGTTCATCTGAGTTAAACAGAAACATTGCACTAGAGGCAAAGATTATCAGGAAATTTTGTTGCTCAAACCACAAAATGACATAAATTCAATGCGATTTTAACAAAGAGAAAAACACCACTGGAGAGAAAAATTGATTTCCTCCTTATAACAAATAAAAATGGGAAAACAAAACCAGGACTTAAGGATTCTACAAATTGTGGTTAAGTGCATCATGTAGACCAGGGGTGGGGAACCTATTTACTATCACGGGCCGCATGATTTGTGCATTATCGCTGGCGGTCCGCAAAATCAATTAATTTTATCCTAAACTTCTACCTTTATCTAATTATGAGGAAGAGTGACTCCTCTTGACTTGCTATATAAGTACCTGGTTATCATGGAGTTTCGTTTTGTATTCTAACTCGGGTGAAGAAAATTCTGATGCGAGACATATCAATTGTTCACGCGGGCTGCAGGTTCCCCAACCCTGATGCAGACACTATCGTTTGGTGAAAGGCCTTCTTGGTAAGCTACTCAACCAGGAATGTCGTCGTTATAAACCAACACTAAACTGGCAACGTTTCAAGTGAATAAGAAAATAAAACAACAAAACTTAACAATTTGAACATTAGACAACAGTTAGCAACAAAGCACAACAACAAAGAAAAAACGCAGTAGGAGAAAAGCATGCTTACGGACAAGTAGGGCGATGATCAGTTGTAAGGGTGGGTGGTACTAATGAAAGACACACTATTTCCAAAATTACACAAGAAGGAACAAGCGTCTGGATGAAGGTATAATGACTACAGAGCAGGACATTTCAAAATAGTTTCTCAAATGAAAAAGATGAAACAGACTTCAAACTTTAAGCAATTTCAAACTAAAATTTGGGACCAGGTACATGAGAAACCTATGCTATAGGTATTTTCATTGTGGGTAAAAATCATGTGTTGTTTATGAACTTGTGAAATCTTGCAAACGTTATTGTCAAAATGTTCAGACAATCCAAAGGTATCAAAACTGCATGATTAGGAAACTGATCATTTAAATAAATCAAGAGTTTTCAACATTTTGCACTTAATAAAGAACAAAAAAATCCGTTCTAGTTTCTTCATAAATAAAGGTCTGTTAAAGCCATATTCCACAATCTAGTTATAGAAAGCCAAGTAGTTTTACTGGCTCAGCATTTTCCCAATTAAGTAGTGAATGTTAAGAATTAGAAGGAATAAAGTAATGAACAATTGCAAAACAAACAGGTCTGAGCAATAAAATTTGGGGGCAAAGTTTTAATTTTACTAAAATTCCACATGATTTAGAAACTTGTCTTACCACTTTTTTGGGGCCTCCAATAGAATTGAGTATCAAATATAATTTCAAAACATTTTATTTTTTTGATTTTTATTAATTGATTGCTATTGATATAAAAATGTTTCAAAAATTTTGCTTTGTCAGAATAATTTACACGCATTAAATTACTTTTGGAATAATAGATTCCTACGTGATGGTGAAAACACAGCAGACAATCATTTAATTTCATCGTTTACGCGTTTTGCAGATCCGTATAGTTTTCTTTGAAATACGAAGATGATTACCATCAGCACACAAAATGGCATTACAGTTATTGGTTATTGCAATATCAGTAATGTACAGTACTGTATACTGACGAAATGGTAAAGTGGAAAGACAGATCTCTTCGGAACACCACATGTTATGTATGAGAATGAAGATACCATTTTTGCTATTTCCCTGTACCAAACCCTGTGTCAAATAGGAATGTAGTATTATTAAAAGTGCTCCTCTCAGGCCATAGTAGAAATATTTTGAAAGCATGATATGATGGTTAGCACAATCAGACGCTTTGCTCAGGTCTATAAACAATTTAGATGATGTTACCTTTGTTACCAATCATGAAATAATAAATGGCAGCACCTGCAAATTCAGTAAAACGTTTATTTAAAAAGACAAACTGCTGCGGGTTTACTGTAAAATGCAATTCCTTGAAAAAAGGATATTTCGTTGTAAACCAATTTTTCAAACACTTTGGAAAGAGTTGGTGAAAATGACATTGGTCGATCTTCATAAATTTAGGAATGGGTTTTGTGAGGATAGGTGTAATTTGAGAAATTCATGAAAGGCTGGCGAGGTCAACCTGTGCTATACACTATTGAAAAATTCAGATAAACATGAGCATACAATTTTAAGAGACCGTTCAAAAATTATGCCGGATTTTCATAAGAATTTGGTGTTGTTTTGAAGTTCACATATAAAACTGCGTGGCTTGCTTCACCGACAGTTGTTTGCGGAATAGGACAAAAATTGGAAAATGACTCATAAATCATTGAAAGACACGGGGAAGGACAATTCAGAACGATACGTTTTTGCCAATGTTGGAAATGTGAAAATTTAGTTAATGACAATTGTTCTCGTTGCTGTAATCACATTTGGAAGATTTTTCACTTCTTTGTGTTCTTGTTTTTCTGTGAAATTAATTTAATTAATTAGTTTGCTTTCCATGCTCATTCACCACCATTTCCACAATTTTCAGATTTCGAATTACAGTGAGTTTGTTTTACATATTGTTTGACGTGAAAAAGAATCCACGAAATAAAGTCATTTAGTCCTTTAAACGGCTGGTGTCGTTGATAGTAGTAACAAAACAGGATTTGATTTTGTCTTGAGTCGATTCAGCAACTTAAATTGTCAAATTCTCTTCCTTTTGAGTTTTTCAGGAAAAATACTGTTACACGGCTGTCTCATACCCCTGCAAAAATTAGCTTAAGTCTATCATGACAAATGAATAGAAAATGGGTGGTTGATTACAGCTTGAAAAAGTATGAAAAAATATAGTGCCCTTGGCATTTGAAACTTCCATAAGTTTCAAAACTCAGTTCAAATGCTTCGGCACCGACTAGATCTTACCTGTAAACTCTCGACCATACGCCCACCACGCTTTGTCTCGGTTAAAAATCAAACCCATCCAATACTCGGAAACCGTGTAGAGCTGCCTATTTATCTCGGCCCAGTCAGACACTGAGACATATTCCACCATAAAGTAACCTTCACAAAAAAAAGAAGTTTTTCGAAAAGCGAAACCTAAACACTGCGACAAAAACAAGATTTTGCCTACTCACGTAAAGTACTTTGGAAACTACATTTTCATCATTGTTTTTACTGTTCGTTCCATAAAGCTTATGTTATTCAGACAAAACCACAAGCACATATCAATATCAGCGAATGTTTATCTGGCAAGTAGAAACGCAGACAGTGCAGTGCTTGATACAACCCACAACTAGCTAATACACCTATACTTCATAANTGAACTGTGGCCAGGTAGAATGTAATGATTGCAATCAAAATTCAACAAATCGTTAAGTTTGAAATATGCTGCTGCATGGAAATTCCCTCGCGGTAGATTTTAGGGGTGTTTTCAAATCTTTTGTAACAATGCAGCCTAGTTATCCTAAAAACACATTTGTTTAAATGGCAACCGCAAAAACTAGTGTCTTAGACTGTACATAGACTTTTTGCCAACGAGTGAGTTTGCACAAAGAGATACCTAAAGAGATTTGCTGCGTAGTAAACAGCATCGGAATATTCCATTTACTTCGATCTAAAATTGTGATAGACTTCTGCGATGAACTCTCCTACTAGGGTAAGTAGCTCGCACCGTAGGAATGTAAAAAAAACAAGGTTTCCTACTTCCCTCATTGGTTTCAACATTTTGATACAAAGTAAATTTTTTTTCGAAAAATGCTTAGTTAATTCAACGAAAGATGTTTTTGCAGAAATATGTTATTTTCACGGGAACGCACAAGCACATTCCAAAATATTTGCTGAAAATAAGTGAACCAGAAAATTAGAATCGTTGCAAACATTTACCGTGTTCTTCGCACAGCAAAAACGCTTCATACCACGTTATTCCCGGACTAGATTCATTCTGGAAATGGTAATCTATGCCGTTCAGTGTAAAACTCCCTCCGAACACTGGTGGTGCCACAGCAGTAGTCAATGAAATCAATCTAAAGAAAACGAGAAGTTTCATAGCTTCCAGCATCAATGCCGAATAGACGTCGTTTTGCTGGATACAAGCTAAGCTATATTCTGCAAAAAATCAATTAGGCTTATCAGTGGATCAACCAACTGAAATCCAATACACAGCTGTAAGTAACCGAAGTATAATATTCTAAGCAAAGCTAGTAAGATAGTTTTTGCATATTTTCTAATTTGAAAAATTGTAAGTATATAGTTACGTTTGAAAAGTCATTTCACGGAATTGCGGATTGTCCTTAATTAAAAGAGCAATATAGTGATTGTTTTTCTCCTTTTCACATTGAATATTTTTTACGACTTGGGCTTACGCATTGAGAACTTATTTGTACTATTCACAAAGAAACAAGAATTGACTTATTTGTTACCTTATTCTTACCAAAATCGATATTTCAAAATTTTGTTTTCGCAGGTAACTTCCCCGTAATCATGATCTCATAAATCAAGAACACCTTTGATTGTTACCAACTTTTCTCCACAAAAAAGTAAATCCCTCCTGGCATCATTTAGTTTCCTTTATTACCGTAATTCATATTCGGTTTAAATATTGTGATTCAAACACGTTTCTAGACGTCTGACTAGAAAATCGTCTCGCTGCTGTTTTTCTAACATCAACAACGCTTTTAGAGAAACTGCATTGTTAAACCAATGATACCTTTTGAAAGTAAAATAAAGGGTTTTAATTAAAATCTGGTTTTGCTGCCAAATTACACAGGTGTATGCAAGTTTATTTCTAAAACCCGAAACTTTCTTTCCAATAAAATCTGCAGAACTCCTAAGTATCCACCAAAGAAATCGCTATTCATAGGTGTTTTATTGGACATCACAAAACATCACCGATCACGCGAGGTGTACGGAAAAATACCTAAACATTTTTTGTGCCCCATGATCATCAAATTCTGCTAGGGTGTTAATAATTCATCAAGCCCACTGATCCCCATATCATTCTGCAACAACACTGACGATCTGTCACAATAAAATTAGACAGATCGGTTTACCTCATTGGTAACGAGCAGAGAGATAACACGTATTTCGCAGAAACCCTATTGTTACCGTTCATATTTTCAGCTGCCGGTTTTCATCCATCATTCAAAAGGTCAGTTTGAAGGGACGAACTCACCAAGCGAGTTCAATCTTGCAGTTCCTTAGTTCTTTTTTTAACTTTAACTAATGCTTTTATGTGTTCGTTTTCGCAAAAAAAGCTATAAAGCACATTTATAATCTCTGAGATAGGTTTGATTTATGCTAAATGCAAAAATTAGTTTTGACAAGAAAATTGACATCCTGCTATTGAAATCCCNGAAACCACTTGCACACGTAAATGAACAATCTCAGAAAACGTTTCAAACCATGCACAATACTTTACTGCAGCATTTGATTCAAAACTTTCGTTTCTGAGGTTTTTCATGAGCTTTTCGTGGATTTCATTACGCCAATGAAACTTGCAATTCTACACAATCATTTTAGCGTTTCATGTAATAAAGTGACTCACCAACATGTGATTGCAGAATCGACGTTTTAAGATATCTGGCATTAGAAGATGACTAACCAATAGCAAAAAAATCTAAAAGTACAGTTTTGTGTAATTATTAAAGTAAGATTGAACGTTTCCACTAGCTAATTCCCAAATAATAACTTTTGCAAGCAACATTTTAGTGCTTCTATCATGTTTAACTGAATGAACAGCGACCACAAACCACGAATTGTGTAGTCAGTGCTCGTACCAATTAAGAAAACCTTTTCTTCCAGGTTTCATCAAAAATAAGAGCAGGAATGCAGAAACAGTGTCGTGGCAACCAAAGGCAAAGGCTTAATATGAATTTTTTCCGAAAAAGACACCACCCCCAGTTAAAATCACGGCTGCTCACACTAATCAAGAGCAATTTGGTCGATCTCATATTCTACTTAATACAAATTCTCCTCCAACTTCAAGCAAAAAACTTCAACCAAAACTTGTCAGCCTGCATGAACGATACGTAATACTCTTCCAAACACCAACTCGTGGAAGATGCATGAGCGTCGTTTACACACAAAGCAACGTTTATATAAAACGCCAGTTCAGCGCAAAAACGGCAAAGACGCCGCGAAAACAATTGCAAGAATTCATGATGATCAACCTGAAAAATTCTGGCATGCAGGAGCAGCAGCTGATGTGCAACCCCAAGGTGGGACAAAATGTAAAACGCTGTAGATCAGTGGTTCCCAAAGGGGAGCGACTTGGCTTCCTAAGTGAGGATTTTTTTATCCCTGGGAGGAAATTTGTTCCAGGGAGGAATTGGGGAGGAAGAGCTTTGGGTGTAAAACCTTAAATTATTATTATTATTATTTTGATCAACACATAGAAAACTGCACAGTGAGTTCGGCTTAGATTGGAATGTTTGCAATACGCAAGAACAAACTGGCAGAAACTGCTTCATCGTTTGAGTCAGTTCTTTAAGGCACTGGTAGATCGCACTCGATCTCGGGGCAGGCGTTGAGTAGCAAATCGATTGTCTTATCATTAGTGGTGCAACTAGAGGTTTGAGCCAAGGAGGACAAAACTTAGCTGAAGGTGACCCACTGGTCACAGTAGGGGGCCCACTAGCCAAAACTCAGGAACAAGTTAAGAAATGATAGTGAATTTCTGGATGTCATGGACGTTCACGCCAGATAGAAAAGAAAACATACCGAAAAACGCAAAAAAGCAACAAATAGAAGAATACTAAATATCAAAATTTCAACTAAAGGGTGGCCCAGTTTTTACGCTTAGCTTGTCAAGGGAGGCCGCTCGCCCCGTTGCCCCCCATTAGTTAGGCTACTGCTTATCATCCAGAACCGCCAGGCCGTGCAGTCCAAGGGAAAGTCGATGGGTTGAACATTGGGGGACATGGTCGGTGGTTTGATTTTTTGCAACACACTCACAGGCCGCAGAAGCGGCCATATCCCATTTGTGCAGACAGGAGCGGAAACATCCGATCCCGGTGCGGAGGTAGTTGAACCGGACACAGGCTGTTCTTGGCAGGGCCATTCCGAGATGCCGTTCATTCCCACTCCATGGGCAGGTGAGCACTGAGTGGAGCAGATGTCCAGGATCCATGGGACGGCGTGCTAGAGATAGTTGGGCTACTTTGCGACGAAGCTCAGCAGGTTGCTTGTGAGGATAGGATTATTGTCCGCTGGTGTGGGACGCAGGCCTCCAGTCACGATTCGCAAGGCGTCGTTGATGGCAGGTTCAATGAGGCAAATGTGAGCTTCGGCACCAGATAGGAGTGCAGTGCTCTTACGGTTGAATGTACAAGGACTAAGGTGGCTGTTCACAACGTTGTTTCTTCAGCACCCCAGCCAGAGCCAGCTAGCCGCCTCAAGAATTGCAATGTGTGGTGTCAACTTTTTGCGAAGTGACTCGAGGTGTCGGCGATACGTAAGTGTCCTGTCCAACATTTCTCCGAGGTATGTGGGCTCGGAGCAGAAGGGTAGGGTTTCGTTGTTGTGGTTGATTTTTAGCCCACATTCAGCTTCCTCTTTGTTGAGGACGAGGTTGATGACTGCCAACTAGTCTGGCGGCTTAGTGGGCTTAGACCACCCAAACAATACTCCAAGCCACCCAAATTGAAATAAGAAACACTATACATCAGAGGAGTTTTTGTTAATTTTAGAATGTCAAGCACAAACGTAAAGACCCCTATTGAAGACTTTCTGGCAACAGTTCTGCTGCCAACACTGCTTTTGTAATACTGAGCTTTAACTTCCAGGTATGGTATGGAGGTATTCACGTACGTTTGCCATGTCTTTGCTGAGCACTTCTTCCACTGCTTGTCAGTCTCCATCAGCATACATGATTGCCAAATCGTTGGCGTATGCATACTTTCTGGAGACAGTGGTTGGTAGATCAGAGATGTAGATGTTCAGTTAAAGACAAGGGGTGCCAGGAATCCCTGTGGTACACTGTTCTTGAGGCGTCGTAAACTGCTCCGTTTGTCGTTGCCAGTGGTAAGCGTGGAGCTGCGATTACCAACCAGCTCCATGATCAAGCGGACTGTGTGCTTGACAGGTAGCAATCGCAGTATCTTTCAGGTATAAGCTGCTTTAACTGCAGTGACTGATATTATAAACGAGTCTGTTTGGTTCGTAATCATCTGTTGTTTCTTCACAGTAGGTAGTGCAAAATTTTTGCAATTACCATTTGTGATCTTTGTTGGGGAGGAATTAACAGAGTTCGGGTTTGTAAGCGAGGGATGTGAAAAAAACTTTGAGAACCACTACTGTAGATACAATAGGATCAGACTCACGTTCATCAAATTAAGCAGGAAAAGCAGCAGAGTGAGACCGCTGACCTAGGTAATAATAAAGCTGATTTATGCGACCCTGAATTGAATTGCCAGCTTGAGTAGAACCTGTCCGAGTTGAATTCAAGCGCTCGCATCGCGGATTTAAATCTTCATTGCGGGCAATAGCGCCCTTGGTGTATTGAAATAGGGATTAAGATGAATGGAGCTTGGGAAACCAGGAACTTAAGCATATGAAGCAAAGATTACGCAACAATGGTCATTGTAAGCCCCTACAAACAACGAGTTACAGACTATACCACCATAAAAGCCTCCCCAACATGTAAATAATTTATGAGACATAAAAATTAGGAAAAACTTGAATTGCTACGAATTTGCTTTTCAGGAGAGCATGCGAAAACCTACATTTTCATTAAAACGTATGGAGAATTTCATGCAAGAATTAAGACTACCTGTTGGAAATTTCTTTTCTCGTCTTGTTGTTGTTTGTTTCTTTTTATGTTCCGTCTGTTTCATGCCTTTATCAAGTCTGCAATTGGCAACTGCTGAAGCTATACTTTGGAGAGACAAAAATGAAAAATGAATGGTTTGACAAAACAAGATCATGCACATTTAAGTAAAAAAAATATATGGATTTGTTGAGTAGCATAACGCTTTGCAGTGTACCACTAGTTTTTGTTACGAATTCCGAATACTGCGCATTTGAGTTCATCAAACCTTCTTAGATGGACTCATTGATTAATACAGATTGCTAGCTGGGGACACACGTGTATGCCCGCAATAGTCTGGAAAGACTTTGTTGGTTCAATACCAGAGTAGAAGATTTTTATCCTTATTTCAAATTTCTTTGAAACTAATCGAAAATATGTTTACAATGTAAAAATTTCACGAAAAAATTGTTTTCTCTACTGCACCCACCTTCGTCAGCATAGCGTTTCCCAATGAACTCTACAAATAAGCCATGTTGTAAATTCACATTTTGCATGCAGGCTTTTTGATAGCGGTTTTTATCTCATACAGCAGTTTTTTTTATCTAAAACTTGTTAAAGCAGTTGGATATAACCTAATGCAGCACAGAAAAAATGAATGAAAAATTTTTTTTAGGAAAAAATTTAGTGAGAAAAAATTCTTAGGTTTCAAAGCATATGTCAATTAAAATAGTTTTTATGAGAAACATTTTGTGGGGAAAGAATTATTTAAAAGTTATTGTTCAAAAATAAAAAAAACATATTTTGTCCGATTTTTGTCAAGAAGGCTGGAGAAATACTTAAAATTTTTATTGCTTCACTTCACGAAAGGCAAACCGTCGTGGCAAAAACAAATTAGCAATCAGGTCAGACTTTCGCCGACGTTTTACAAAAACCCAAGACAAGTATCGGGGAAAGTATGTTACCGGAGATTTGGAAATCAAAATGTGTCAGTGAAATGTTACATTCGATCCATGTCTATGTAGAAGCTATTGCATTACATCAACACATTTATTTTGTGCGTTCGTAATTTCTTCACGCGTATAGTGTATTTGTTTTACGCACCATATAAGATTCACTGGCTTTTCAGCTTTACCTGACCATCAATGATTTAAATGCCACGCAAGCTTGCTTGACGTCGACAGAGATTTTCTAATTCTTTGTAAAGATATAATTGCTGTCGTTGTGACAAAGAAAATTTCTTGCAAAAAGAAAAATACTCAAAGAACTTGCATAGAACTTCAAGAGACAAAATTTGGTTGCATCAGTCTATTGTTTCCCATTGAAAAGTAGTGTTGAGATTTGCTATTTAACTGCCATGATTGTACACAGGGTTGCGGAGTCGGAGTCGTAAGGAGCAGGGATGTAGTGCTAAAAAAAGAGATGTGGGAACGCCGTTCCCAAAGAGGTGTGGGAACGCTGTTCTCACACTAAATAAAAAGGAAGACTGCACCAAATAGTTCCAATCAAGTGAGCATTCGCCTACAAGAATTTCCACATTGGATCTTCCTTTTTCACTGTAGACTTTTGATTTGCATTGCGAATCTGCCTGTCGCTAGCACATCTTTGAGATTGCAACCATGTTCCAATGTCATCGTTTGGATCCCACATCTTTAAGTAACGTTACTAGTGCAAGAAGGTGTGGGAACGGCGTTCCCACACAAAAAAAAGGTGTGGGAACGCCGTTCCCACGCGTTCCCACCCCACTACACCCCTGGTAAGGAGTCGAAGGTTTTTGGGTGGTGTCGGATTCCTAAC
>JGI24158J21664_10000190_pt1 | contig 46060 bp, 23 predicted proteins | sample Ectturendosymbi3_FD_21664 | JGI IMG/M metagenome (IMG submission 21664) | reverse complement strand
AAGTGTGACGTTTGTGGCACAAACAGTCACAATTGGTGAGCAAAAGGTCTGCCCGGAGTCGGAGTCGGAGTCGTTGAAATTTTCTACGACTCCGACTCCTCTGGTTGAAAATCCGTCCGACTCCGACTCCACAGCCCTGCTCGAGACTCCATCACTGGCAACAATGCTTTTGTTTGTTTGCGTGTGCAGGTCACTGGTACTTTTAACAGAAAACCAAGTGACTTTGCAGCGGTTTAACTCAAAACATGTAATATTGTCTTGTGTAATTTAAGATTTGATAGGTAGAAATTTTGGCAAATTACAATTGAACTAAATCAAAAGGTCTCAATTACAGTTACAACTACACAAAATTGTGCAAATAATTACATTCAGCTCATTCATAAAAACACTTGATAGCCACAAAAAAGAATAAACACTAGACGAAATGAAAAAAAACACTTGTGAGTGGCATCACTGGACCAAGGTAAAACTAACCCGACTTTTTCCAGCCCTATTCTTCCTGCAGGTGCGAGGTTCGTAACAAAAAGTTGCGCGTCAAAATCAGTGAATAAAAGATTTCGTGAGTTTTTTGACATGGATACACGTAAGGACACCTTCAACATCACTATACCGCTCAAAGTGTTTCAGGAATCGCAAGTTGAAGTTGCGTAAACTCCGTTCGAAAATGTCTACTCACATGACTATATGCGAAAAATCGGACATTGCAAACTTATACCCATTGGCGTGCAGAGGTCTGGTGATGCCCGGGGCGACTGCTTGATTGGATTGCCGCCTTTCAAATTCTAGTATGGAACAGTGACGAATGGTGGTCATTGTTACTGAAAATACGCTGTTTGTGAAGTCAAAATATGACGTCATTTTGACGTTTGCAAACCAACGTTTTGGCGAAGTTTGTTGACACAACATGCATATTCAGGAGCGCCGGAGAAGCGACAGGGGGAGCAGTAAAAGAAGTTACGGCCATGGAAACGTATAAAAAACAAAAAATCGTTACCAATTACGTCTTGTTTCTGTTCATCAACAATGCTGACCACCAAAATCATAACAGAATTATAGAAAATCATTCTGAATTTTCTGGGTGCATGAATAGCTGCAATAAATTTGTTTCAAGTAGATCTTGATAAAACATGATATTACCTATGATACTGTTATGATAAAGCACCTACGCCCCCGTTGTCCCCCTTTTGAAAGGGCAAAGGGGCAATGCTCCCGCCTTGCTTCCATTCTCTGGCGTCCCTGTGCATATTATTCTGCACGCACTGACTTTACTCGTTGTTGTAGGCTGCAATGTGTCACAGCAATGAACATAAATTACCAGCGGTCTCAGAGCAGTTCATAACTGCACAAATATCCGGCAACGTGTTGAAACAGGGGAGTACAACACACAGTGCTACGACAGCGCCGTTCACAACTTCAAAATAGACTACAAGGCTGCGTGAATGTCTCGTCGAATAGCAATCGATCAGAAGGTATGCGGCTCAGAGATGAGCGGACTGTCATATTTTGTGATCCAGATCCAGTCCTGATTTTTTAAAACTCAGTTCAAGTCCAAACACAGTCCAATTTTTTTCAAATTTAAAGTCCAAGTCCAAATTTGGTTCAAAATATTTGAGAAATGTAGCCTTTTCACAACAAAAATGCCGCATTTCTTTTCCATTAACTAAGTCCAAATCCGGTCCGCATCCTAAATTTTGAAGAGGTTTACAGTTCGGATACAATCCAAATTCAACCGAATTTGCTATAGTCCGGATCCAGTCCAATCCAACTCCGGTCCAATGCTCACCTCTGATGCGGCTTGGTTGGACACCCAGGGTTGACAGCTTGAAACAAGTAAATTACAAAATAATTGAGCGCATGAAGTACTCAAGAAAACTCGTTTTTTATTTTGTAGCTGTTATGTGTACAATTACTAAGGGGAAAGAACAGATGTGGGCTTGTGTGAGCCGTTATAACTAATACGCCTGAACAACCAATTGATGACGAAACCGAATCGAAGCACATATGGCAAGTACAGGCGTGCAACTGTATTAGCACAAATCAATTAAATGTCCATAATTATCTTTAGGGTTGATGTAATTGGACCCAACGATAAAAAACACTCGTTTTTTTTGGAAAAATCCTATTAAAAAAAATCCCAATCCTATCTTTACTTTTGAAAAATGTACAATGCTTAAAAAGTAAATAAGCAGCACACTTGCACAGTTAAGTGGATTTTTTTTGTGATACAAAACCAACAGCAACGAAATTTGAAGGACTTGAAAAAAGAGAAGAATAATTCGTACAGTTTGGATAAATTCTACTGGTTATCTTCTTCAGCTCTGTAAAATCGGTATACTTTAATCAATTTTTCTGCCTTCCCTGCATCTAAGCTGTATCTGATGTTGGACCATACCAAACTATATGTTGAAAAAATAGCCTACACTATATAGATGCTGAACTAGAAGGGCATGTATATAAACGTGACGTGAAACTGCAGAGTTTGTGTGGAAGTGGCTTTTCTCCGTTTGCTGTCTGCTGTGCGCATGCTTGCCAAGCCTTACCACTTTAGAGTAAATTGACCAACAACACTTTGCGAAAACAATGATGGGTGCATATCTTTACCCTCAAACAAGTTATTATTGCGTAATTCTGGATATGACGACATTGCATGATGCAATAAAAACAATTCAGAACTGGGTTTTTGTGGTTTCTTTTTAAAAAATAACAAAAACTTGTTTCTTTCTAAAAAGCGGAATAAAAAAAAACAGGTGAGTTGCTATACACGCAACTGCTTATACCAAACAACTTTCCGCAAACCACACTACACTGATCTTGGTATCTATGTATTTGTGCGCTCTAGCACAGTGGTTCTCGACCTGGGGTTCGCGAACCCCCAGGGGTTCATGGGAAGATTTCCTGGGGTACTTGGATGGCAGTTGATTTTTCATGTAGGTTGTTGCTATTTTTTAATATCCCATACTAGAGGAAAATGCGTGCAGATTGAAAACTCCGCGCAGATTTTGCATCTGCGTAGATTTTGTCAGCTTACTGGGGGTTCGGGTTGATTATTTTATGACTCGGGGGTACTTAACGGGAAAAAGGTTGAGATCCCTGCTAACAGATTCATGCAACACAAAGGTCCCAAGATGAACCTTCAACAAAAGGGAGAACGAGACCAAAAACTGACCTTACTCATCTTCTCCTCCAGCATCAAACAGCCATAATGTCACGCTGTAAATCGTTATGCTCATCCTAGTATTTCAATATTTTCCACAAAACACACAGCATTAATCTTGGTATCTGCGTGTTTGTGTGCTGTAGCAGATTCATGCAACACAAAGATCGCAGGACAAACTCGTAATGGAAGGGAGAACGAGACCAAAAACGGACCTTGCCTTTTTGCTCTTCTGGCATCATACAGCAATAATGTCGCGCCGACAATAGTCATGTAACCTAATATTTCAATACCACAAAGCACACAGCATTAATCTTGTTATCTACGTGTTTGTATGCTGTAGCAGATTCATGCAACACACTGACCGCGGGATAAACTTTTAATGGCAGGGAGAACGAGACCAAAGGCTATTTTTTGGTTCAATATTTTCCAGTGATGTTCCCTAGTCATTTTTGTCGGGTCAAAGTCACAAGCCCTTGGAGTTAGAGACGATTCAAGCTCATCTAAAATTTTTTCGAGTCAGAAGCGAGTCATGGCTTGGTCGAGTCGAGTCACAAGAACTGTCGAGTCACTTCGAGTCGTATTGATTTGCAAGCTCGAGTCAATCTCGAGTCTAATGAAATTTCACATTTTTGCCTATGACTTTATTTTGCTGTGAAATGGCGCCAAGTTGCTATTAAATGGCGTCTGATCAGTTAGCTGATCCCATTTCTTTGCATAGCAATGAAAAATTCGTGAATTCGAGGCTCTTGCGTTGACAAAGTTGACAATGTGGATACAGTCGTTCATCTTTTCTGACAATTCCTTTGTTAAATTTTTGATCACTAAGGCTTCCCTATGTGTGCTGCGATGCGTACTTTCAATGGCTGGCTTTTGACGCAGAAAACCTCTGGCTTCACCCACCATTCTTGCTTAACGCCAAGTCTACCATGTGGTTGTGAAAACGTCAATTCCAATGTCACAAAAACAACAAAAATAGACAGTGGAAGTGTAGCTAGGGTTTAAGTTAGCCAACTGCAATGCTCATATTTTTAGGTAAAATTATTCCCTGGCACACCACGCATCGTCTCGCGGCACACCGGTGTCCGCGGCACGTCGGTTGCGGAGCACTGATCTAGGCCAGTGCCCAACCTTTTTTGACCCAAGATCTACTTTTCAAGTAGACGGTCTTTTGGGATCTACCAACCCAGTGTCAACATCGCAAACCCACACACATTGCTTCCAGCCTGCAGTAAGTATCTTCACAGCACTTTTTCTTGTAGCCACACGACCACTAGACCTCACATGTCACATCACAAGCCCTTCCTCTCTCAAACACGTATGCACATTGCACACACACACCAATCTGTTTGATAAGCAATGACTTAACACGAACCAAATAGAAACAAATCCCAGATAAAAAGGGTGCATCTTTTAGTTTGAAAAAATGAAATTGCCTCCTACGTTAGTGGGAGACCTGGCACTGCGAGGAGATGGCCAGCTTCTCGTAATCCGAAGTGCAGCTGCTGATCGCAAGGCGTAGGGAGGCTACAATAGAATTTGGGCCCCAGTAGGCTAGCTAGAAAGTGGTTTCAGTCATTGTTGGTCTGTACTTGGACTTGGTGATTTTCATGTGCGAGAAATCAGACTCGCACAAATAAGTTGATCCAAAAAGAGCTGTCAAGTTCAAGGCACATTGTCTGAGATTGGGATGCTTCTCCGCCACCAGTAGCTTCCAGAGCACTACATGCTCTCCATGTTGAGCGGATGTTGATCTGGCTCTGATCTCAATGTCATTTTGCAAAGTCAGAACCTCATCCTCAAGAGCGGAGCTTTCCGAGTTGAAAAGTGACTTGACTTTGGCGGCAATGTCACCAACATCAATTGAAGAGCGGAAGTTTTGTCTCGTAAACCAATCCCACGAAAGCATCAAAAGTATCCTCATCTCTTGTGGTGTCCTTTCAATGGCAAATTGGTGAGTAGCTCTTCCTTGGCGCTCATGTCTTCAAAATCCATAGTAATTAACACACACAATTGTGGTCCATCCACGATATCAGTCGACTCGTCAAAGTGGAGGGAAAAGCACTCACACGCGTTTATAACCTTCCTCAGTTGCTCCTCCACATCCACAGCCGTTCCCTCACAATGCTTTGTAGAAGTATTATGGGAGAGGTGCACTTCTTTTAAGGGCCTTCACGATCTGTTCGTTTATTGTTGAAGTCTTCAAAAAGGCTATCTGCTCCCTCGAGAAAGTTCCCTTCACAATATCGCCATGTTCGAATGACTTCTTGTGTTTAGCAACGAAGTTACCAGGTGCGTAACGAGGTTAGATAGCACCCGGCGCAAGAAGCAAGTTTGGCGCCCCCATGTTCGAACCTGAGGTCTTTCGGAAGCAAATGTACTGTATTGAAAAAGTACTTGTGACATTGTTGGGACTTTTCGGCGCCCCCGACAGTCGTTCAGCGCTTCCATAGTGATTAGGTGCCGGGGGAATAGCGCCCCATTGCCCCCTCGTTACACCCCATGGACGTGACTGTGGTGATAGGAAGCAGTAGTTGCGGGCTTACCCTGGGTTCTCGGTTTGGTGAAAATTGTCTGGCGTGCAGCAAGCTATGCTTTCAAATCCCGCATATTTGTGGCATGTGAAGGCGTTTTGGCCGGGAAATCCCTCTCGTAGCTCTAGTGTACTGTTTTATAATGCCACTCCAAATTCCCTTTCTTTATCAGCGCTACCGTTGTATTGCAGATCAAACAAATAGGTTTTCAATGAGAAAAAACAAAAATGTGATTTTCCATTTTGGGTGGAGTCTTGGTTCGTTTAATCTCAGCCATGTTAACGTTCAAGAGTACGTACTACGTAATCGCTCTGATCGCTAGCTGCTAGTGTGGATGCTATGAAATGTTTCAGAAAGTACGCAATTTAAAGCTCAAAAGCGCTCAGTTGTTTGATGGTACTAACTCACTACGGCGCCTAATCCATAGATAGCCAGGAACAATTCTTACGAAAATACAGCTTATCATTAGTTAGCAACACACAAAAACATGTGCAAAGACACACAAAAATCATTGTTGGTTTGCCTGAGCACGGTGCACGCTAGCATCTGTAGTCACGTGCGTTAACTTTATACGAAGCGGTCTTACAGACATGTATTTTTAAACTGATTGTATTGACAAACTCCTGATTGAAGCAAGCGCCCCAGTCCAATCAACGCACTAAATTGAGAACGTTTGCTCGCTTACCCGCACACACGTACATTTCTAAAACGTGATGGTCTTAGTGCTCACTAACGTAACGTATAGCATACTAAGCTAATAGCTTTCCTTAGTCTCAGAAACCAGCACATCACGTTATCCCGCATGACAAGTGGTCATCAACTGAAGGAGATATCCATTGTTAGGGGCTACTACCATATTTCCCCGAAAATAAGACAGGGCTTATATTAATTTTCACTCCGAAATTTACACTAACGGCTTATTTTCGGGGGATGTCTTATTTTGATATATCAAAAAATGAAGTTACAAAGTAAAAATTAAGAGATTTCTAAATAATCAGAAATTACGAAAAATATGTACATTTACTTATCATTAACATGTTTTTTGTTCAGAAACTCGTTAACAACAATTTATTCAAAAACAATCATATAATCATCCTCTGGAATGTCTTGCAGGTCATCGGTTTCCAAAATTCCAGCGGAGTTTTCGCCTAACTCAATTTCCCGCAGAATTTTCACTCCTACTCTCTCATGTCGAGCAATAGAGGTCTCATGTAATGAGTCAACTAGGGTTTATTTTAAGGATAGGGCTTATATTTATATCATCTTCAAAAATCACGCTAGGTCTCATTATCGGGTAGGTCTCATTATCGGGGAAACACGGTAACGTGTCACAATGCCAGTTACTGGGCCACGTTGCTTCAGGGAAGAAATCTTTACAATCATTAAGGTAAATTGACAATTAATTAGAAGCCACTGTAGAAAAAATGTTTATTTTGATTTTTTCCGGCAGCCCTCGCGGTCGACTTTGGAGTTCGCGGTCTACCAGTAGACTGCGATCGACTGGTTGGGCACCACTGATCTAGGCTATCTCCCAAGGGGTCGCATTGAAAAAATATTTAAAAAATGGGTACGCAGAACAAAAAAAGAAGCCCTGCTCTAGTATTCTATCTTCGACTCCAGCGAGAAACCAGCATTGTTAAAGGCGATTGATAAACTTGAAGCAATTCTCTTACAAAACTAAACGCACTCTATGTGTGTCTGCAGTCTAATTTCAACAAATTGACGATTTCAACAATTACCTCCAGGAATTTTTTTCGCCTTCCTGGGCCCTCAAACAGCAATGTTGGCCCAAACAGTGGTTTTTGCCTTGGCGTTTGCCATGTAACGAACGTCCTTTGCGATTTTCAGATTTTTTTTGTCCTTGTTACAATAGGAATGGGCCTTCATATACGAAGAAGGACAATAACACCTGTCCTTCTTCGTAAATGAAGGCCCATTCCTCTTGTCACCCCCCAAAAAAATTTTGTGATTTATTTTCGTAAAGGCAACGATGTAACCTAAAATTTTGCACTGAAAACATGTTGCTAATAGGCACGGTTTTCGCTGTACATGCACCCAAAGACCGATGTCACTGGGTTTATGACAATCCGTGACAATTTGTGACAATTACAATTACAAGCCGGTACCGAACGTTTGACAAGCGCCAATACCAACCGGAGACAAATGGTTGTAAGTTGAATTGCTAGTTATTTGCTTCGTTGACTTAATTTTATTTCTTGGACAAAGCAATTGTTTGGAAAAACTTTTGCTTTTTGCATCATTTTAATGAAATGCCGAAAATTGACTCTTGTTTGTAGAGGAAATTCTCTTTGATTTTATCTCGTAGTTGAAAATTGCTTTTTTCTCGCCAACTTCATTTTGGGTGGAGAAGGCAATTTTTTATCATTTCGTTTTTGTAGCAAATGTGAAAAAGCAATGAATTTGACTCCGATTTCGCTTGTTTGACAAAAATTCAAATAAGAGACCAATTTTGGCAACAAATTTGATGAAAATTAAAAAAGAGGCAAAATCCAGTTTGAAATTTAACAAGTTTTATTCACTTTGAAAAAAGAGACAAATGCTATTTAATGGTTGTAATTGAATTGTTATTTATTTGCTTTATTGACGTAATTTCATTTCTTGGAGAAAACAGTTGTTTGGAAAAACTTTTGCTTTTCGTATCATTTTAATGGAGAGCTGAAAATTGACACTTGTTTATAGAGGAATTTCTGTTTGTTTTGATCTGATAGTCAGGGCCGGATTTAACTGATGCGAGGCCCTAGGTTAATCCACTTGTGAGGCCCCCTCTCCCATTGTTGCGAGGAAAAAAATGGAAAGCGTCAATCAATTTGCGAAATTCGAAAATGACAATCTGAAAGCACGGTCAGTAAAAAATTATAAACCATAACTGGAGTACCCACGATCACTGCGTTTGTTGCTGCCTTCGACGCAAAAGCGTTCAATTGCACGGAACTGTTGAAATCCTACTTGGCTGACGGGAACAGGATTAAACTGCCCCAGGGAAACCAACCGAAATCGTCACTATTGAAATATTTGACAAAAAACATGGCCTACGTTTTTTAAGAATCACGTCTGTTTTTTTTCTTATCTGTGTTAATAAAAACAAACACACTGCACCTATATGAGGACCACGTTACAACTCGCTTACCACGGCTGTAACAATCTCACACACACGAGCAAAAGACATCACGTTAAACGCACTCAAATGGTTGTAACTGTTACGTTCACGATTCGTGTGTTTCTTACTTTTTCAGACTGGTAAGAATCGAAAGCAACTAAACTGTCGCGTGAAAAGTCTGGTTTGAAAACTTGAACCGTCGCCAGAAAATCTTGAATAGGTGATTTGAATTTGCGCAAGGCGACTTGACATTCTGAAAATTTGATAAAATCTTTACTGATTTATAGCGTTTCATATTTAAATTTGGAAGGGCCGAGCTCATCAATGCCCACCTTGGCGACTGGACTGGTTTCAATTTTGCTGATGCTGTCATTATTGAAATACGTATAAATAAATAAAAAGCTACAATCATCGAATCTAGTAAGGCTGAACATAACACAGTAAACAGTGAAAAAGGTTTTGTCCTGCCTTCTTCATAACAAAATTATCTAAGAATTCATTACATTTGTTTGCCTAAGTTGTCACTTTTAATCAATGGCGTGCAGAGGTCTGGTGATACCTGGGGCGACTGCTTGATTTATGCCCCCCTATTAAAATCTAGTATCGAACAGTGAAGTATATGGTAGTCATTGTTACTGAATATACGCTTTTTGTGACATCACAATGTGACATTTGCAAACCAACGTTTTGGCGAAGTTCGTTGACGCAACATGCATATTCTTCTACACGCACTCTCCTTACTCGTTTTAGTACAATGTATCACTGTGATGAACATAAATTATATGGCGTTCCAAGTTCAAAACACAGGACTCAACGCTAGGACAGAGCAGTTCATAACGGCAAAAATATCCTGCAACGCGTTAAAACAGGAGAGGAGAACACACTCAGTGTGCTACGTCAGCGCAGTTCACATCTGCGAAAATATAAGGCTGCGCATTAAAACAGTGGATTAAAACACACTCAACGCTACGACAGGGCAGTTCACAACTGCAAAAAACATCAGGCTGCGCGAATGTCTCGTCGAATAGCCGTCGAGCAGAGAAGGTATGCGGCTGGGATGGCGGACACCCTGGGCTGACAGTTTGAAACTTGCTAAACTACACGATAATTGCTAAATCAAGCAAGTTAAAAGAAGACAGTTTTGAAATTTGGCTCAGAAAATCAATTAAACACCCATAATTATCTTTCAATCCTTTTTTGTGATTTCCCTTTATCACACGATTTGGGAAAAGTCACGTCACTATCAGTTTGATTTGGTGTGCACCGCACACCTAGAGTATAGGTCCCTGGCATTGAAGAATGTGAAAATTACTGGCATTTGAATACGTAAAAATTAGTGTTGACAAAAAAAATACAAGTTTCGAAAAATTAAATCCATGCAGCATGTGTTAGTAGCCCTACAATAAGAAAAGTCATCCAGTCACAGCATTTTCATTGTTGTAATTTCACTCTTTGGATGCCTCCCTGCCTTGGATGCCTGGGGCGTCGCTCCATTCGTCCCTCTGTCTGGACGCCACTGCTTTGAATGTACCGAATGCTTAGTGTGGGCAACCTCTTCTGGAACATTGCGGCCCTTCTGGAACATTCTTTTAAATCTTGAAAAGGACCTTTCGCCTGAGCAGTTGCTAGTGACCATCAAGCTACGAAATAAGGCTTCGCGTGGTTGGATGAACTAAAAACCACTAATCAGACCCAAACGCGCTTTTGCCATTTTTTTGATGTTTCCCTGTCTCGTTGGGAAGAGTTCTGCAGTTACCAGTTGGCAAAGTGGCTTTTGCTTGCTGTTCAAGCTCATTAAGATCTTCTCTGATTTGCTTAGCATGGGAGCAGTACTAACTTGCGCAAGTACTCAATAGCAATCTGATTTATGAATGACTTTACTGACGAAAATTCAAATGAAAAAAAATCACATCTAAAAATACCAATTGAGCTTTACCCGATACAAACGCTGATAAAACTACTGTATTGCTCAGTCACCTAAGAAACAACTATGCTTTTTTTGTAGGACACAGCTGCTAGCCCTATACATAGTTCTTATCTGCCGTACAACTTTTCGTTGATCAGGTGTAGTGATGTAACTAGAGGTTTGGTCCGTTAGCTGAAGGGAGCCCACTGGCTAACACTCAGAAAATATTTGAGAAACAATAGCAAATTAGGTATTAAACAAAAACCCAAAATCACCAGAAAGCACTCCAAAAAACGACAGAAAGAACAATCTACTGAAACCAAAAAAAACAGTAAATACCAAAATTCAAGCTAGGTAGGGGCCCGGTTTTTACATTTATCTTGCTAGGGGGGGCGATTCCCACCCCTGCCACTCGTCAGTTATGCCACTGATCAGGTGCATCTCAAACATGAACAGCCACACGTTCTTTGGATAGAGTCACACGTAGCAATCGGTACGATTCAGCAAACACAGGACGCAGCCAGCGTGCTTTGCGTATATCAACGCGATAGCTGGCATGCGGCTTGACCAACCGTCATATTGAAATTCATGGAAACTCGCTATAGACTCTGGCGTTATCAACACGAAAGTTGAATGAAACTAAATTTCGTGAATAATAATTAAGACATACATTTTTGACGAAGTTTAATCTAAATGATCATATATCGGCCATTGACTCTATGCGTACCACAGCTTGTTGGAGGCCCCCTTGGATCGTGAGGCTCTAGGCTCAAGCCTATATAGCCTATATGTAAATCCGGCCCTGCTGGTAGTTGAAAATTGCTTTTCTCTTTCTAAGTTTGTTTAAGGTGGAGAAGGCAATTTATTGTCTTGTATAGAGAAGGCACTATAGGAATGTTATTGAGAAATCCATATTATTAAAGAATTTTAACAAAAAAAGGTAATTTTCTTTTGTATCATAATAATGAAAAAACTAAGTGTTACTTGTGGAGAAAGCAATTTTGGAAGTACTTTTTCTTTCATTTTTATGTCAGTGTAAATGGTATTTTGAAATTGGATTTAATTTGACAGTTGTTTGCAAAAACGTCAGTTTTTTGCGTCTTTGTAATGGAAAAGACTAAATTTTATAGGAAGAGAAAGCATTTGTTTGGAAATACTTTTGTTTATTTTTGTTCACAAGTACGATTTCAAAATTAAAATGGGCTCTATTTTTGCGATTGCATGGAAATACTTTTGTCTTTTTTTGCAAGATTGTATTAGAAACAGCATAAATGGATCCAAATTGAAAAAGGACTACTCTTTGTTTCCATCTAGTGTTGGAAAATTACTTATTTCTGGTCACTTGAAATTTTTTGTAATGATAATAACTTTTTGAAAAATGCTTTGTTTTTGAAGGAAGGAAATTGACTCCGGCCATTTTGCGTGATGAAATTCTGAAAAAAGTGACAAAATATCGTCGTTAAAAGACACAATAAAAGACAAAAGTTGCAAGTCCCAGTCTTAACCCTAGGACGGGCGTAGCCCTGAAGACAAATGAGCGGACATGAGTGAACTGCAAGCACATCACTGGATGACACTGCAACAGTGAGACTGGCTCAGTGACTTTTGTGCAGTGTGTCATATCGGAAAATAAACTGTCATTGCAAGAATTAAAGCAATTAATCAGTATAAAGCCGCTGACTTCAGGTTTTCTAGAAATGTTTGTTGCTTTGTTCCAAATTCGATGGGGAAAATACCCATTTCCCCCATGCGGACGCCCATGACCAGTGGTGTGTGTCGTCATCAACAACTCCCATTACCTGGCCGTCAAAAAACAAAACAGTGGAGCTTATCATGCATTTGGGAAATATTGAATGCAGGCTAGGGGGTTTCTAAGTTATTGGCTAGGGGGTTTCTAAGTTATTTGGCGCCCCTATTTTCGAAAGTAAGGTCGTTCGGAGTAAATGTACTGTATTGAAGAAAGTAGCCTACTTGCGACACTGTTGGGACTTTCCGCCGCCCATCAGTGATTCAGCGGATGGGGCATTGTGCCTCCGTCTTTACGCCCCTGCCTATAACCACTACACTTATGGCAGTACAACTTAAACAAATTAATATCACAAAACTACAAATTTTTGGTATGTGCTGAATAAACAGAATTATGCTAATGGCTTTCACTGCATGGTATTTTGCTTAAAGTTATGTAAACTGGGCAACTAGTAGATTTATACGCAAGAATTAGGCTAGTAGCTAAATCTTGCAACTGTTAACAAAATGATTCAAGAAAGTATTGTAAGGGCCCAATTTTCTTCAATTGAATATTACAATTTTAAAATTTGATTGGGGGCCCCCGTCCAATGTATTTTAATTGAAGAATACTGGGCCCTCTTGTCCATGAACAAAGAATAAAGGGCCTACTTATCACCTTTTGGTTAAGGGTCCTTAACATTTTGGTTAGCGGTTTCTTACATCTCGAATAGGGCTCCTTGTCCTTTGGTCATAAACTATTTAGGCTATGTTTTATTCTTTTATTGTGGCTTCTTATCTTAAGGTTTAAAGTCCAAATGTGTTAAGACATGAATATTCATAATCTCATATAGGAAACCAAACTACGTTTTCTACTAAAATGATATGTAATCATTATGTTATAAACTCAATTATAAACAAAAGCTCACCATAAATTTTTGAAAGGGCATAAACTAAAAATGGGAGCCTCCTTAAAGTGGGTAACTTCAAAATGGGGGGCCCCATTTTGCACACCATTGCACATCCTGCACATTCACTAAGACCACTACTGCTAGCAGTAGTTTTACGATTTGAATAAAAATAGACACAACCTGGAAAACTTGTTTTGCAATTTGAGTGGAAATAAACATAATATGGAAAATCAATCATTAAGAAGATCATTGAAAGATGCAAAGTAAAGGATGTATTTCTATATATATATATCTATATTTTTGTATATTAGAGGATATATTTTTGCCAATATTGGAAAAATGAATATTTACTTCGTCACAATGGTTCTAATTGCTGGAGATTGATGCTAGAAGTTATAACATGGATTGATGTGATTCCAACTCTTGCTTTTGAGAAAAACATGAACATAATACTTATTTTTTTCTGGTGGTAGCCTCTGCACATGTCAACTACTTTAAACCACAAAGTTGCAAGAAGTGAGCAGGACAAATACCATAAAGCTTAATCAATCTTCATAAACATTTATTTGCGACAACCATCTACGAGAAACACACAGTTGATTTTGACTGATATCAAAAAGGTTGAAACTACTCTTCGAAATGTATTCAGGCACATGTGCTGCGAGGACGACTATACATTACACTTAAACGGCTTTCAACGGCACTTTGCAACAACAAAACTTGACTATCACTACTTGTCACAATGTAGGCTATGAATAATATCAGGAAAGTGAAAAAACAAAAAAAAAATAAAAAACGTCAGTGTAACTGTTGAAAGTGAATTAATTTCTTCCTTTTTCATGTTTCAGTGCAGAACACAGTGGCTGGGTTGGTTCTAGCCCACGCATAACGTCTTTAAGATTGATATTATCAACTACATAGAAAGGAATTCAAAAACGTGTATCAGGCACAACAAAACAGCCAGAGACGAACGACGCATACTTCACAAAAGCATGTACAAATGTACAGACAGTAAAGACATGGGCGTCGGAAGGGGGGGACAAACCCCTGGATTTTGAAATTTGCAGCAAAGAAGGTTGTTTTCTTAGTTTAGAGTGGAAAAAAAACAAATTTCACAACTTTTGGCCCCCCTAGAAAAATATTTGGAAAAATCCACTAGTGGTCTCCCCTGGAAAAAATCCTTCCGACGCTCATGCATAAAGATATAATCATATATCACTATCCAACCTAGGTCAGGCGGAGCGCAATAATGATGTTTCAACGCGAAAGTTTCCCAAGAAACGAAAAGGCAGTTTGATTGTAGACCACAAAAAAATTGATTTTGTACGTTATAACGTACTTATCTGAGAGCAGTGGCATCATAAATAGGTGTTAATGCTCAGCTCGACCAAAAACAAGATTGCTTACGAGAAGTCGTAGCAAACACAATTTTAATCCTAAAGCACTTTTCAAGTTCCTAAATTGGTTGTCACAATTTCGCTTTATACGTTTGTTTGAAAATGATTGTTCAGATGACTAGTTCTATTAAGCACGGCGCTTTCTAGTCAAGGAACTGAGCCACAGTAAAACTGACATTTACACAAAACCAACGTGAAGCGTGTAGTGACGCTAGTCACAGCATATTCACGTCCCACTCCTCGTGAGGATTGCATAGTTGCCGAAAATTAACTCAAGCATCTGTCACATTTTTAGAAAATCAGGTGAATATAAAACTTTATCTTCAAATTCTGCAAAAATGCTTGGGCGAAAGTAAACAATCGTATTATGATATTGAAGAAGAATAAGTGGCCGAGGAAAAGCTTCACTGCTGAATAAACGCAAACTACACTAATGTATCCATTCAACAGGAATTATCTGCAACCACAATGAATACCTCGTTTCAGAAAGGGCATCTCTATCAAAAAGTTAGATTAACTCTGCAATAAAACAATAAGAGCGATTTAAAAATCTAACATGGCTGTACATGTCAAAAACTTACTAATTTCAAATTCAGTATGCTATTTACGCAGATAACATTTGGGTCAACATTGTTGTTCAGATGTAAACATAAACGCCACAGATTTTTGCAACAACTTAGAGGAAATTTATATTTTCTGTGGCACGTGAGTTCTTAGGTCTTTAAAGGTAAAGGCATCTACCCAAGATTTATGCACTATTACTTACAGTTATTGAAGAACTATGACAAAGGATTTTGTTTAATAACTAAGACAATGAGTTGCGTTGAATTGGTTGAAATGAAAGAAAGTTGACGCAAAACAATATTCTTTCTTTTGTTCATTTTTTTGCTGTATAAGTGTTGAAATCCAAGCTTAAATTAATATTAGCAACGGTAATGAACAGCATTTACTCTAACACTTCTGGGCCACACAAATCCTCGAAGCCAAGTAAACGGACGTGCAAGTTCGACGAGTTTGTTTATGCGTAACAGTATTTGTACAAGGATTCATTGGCCGACATAAAAAGCTCCGAAATATGTGCACGAAGGTTTCATGTACACGCCGACGTTGGAAGGGTGGACCGAAAGAGAGATACCATCACCAGCGCTCATCTTCACTACCCCTCCAGACGTGCACGTGACGTAAGACTGCGTCTGCGTGGCGTTCATCGAACGAGAAAAGATGCACTTGGACAAAGTTTCAGATCCATAGGTCCTCACGCCGATTTCTGCTACCATGAGAGGCAGAGTTGATACATCAAAAACTACCTGCAGTGAAACAAATATTGTAGTTTTTCCTTGTAGAAAGTACATGTTGAAGTCTAAAACTTGTTCGCAAAGTATCGATGCCAGTTAAAAACACCAATAGCATAAAGCTTCGAGATCTAAAGTTGTGCTTTTTCAGAAACTTTTCAATTTGTGCCTAAAGTTACATCAGCTAGTTAAAAACTTGAAACCTTATTTCATAGAAGGATTATTTTAAAAAATTTTAATTAAATATATCAAACTACAGACGTTGCCTTGGAGCTTTCAGAAAAAATGGAAAAGTTTAGATGAAAGTGGCTTATCAAATGTTTATTGTTTAAGCAAATTTGAAGGATGTAGTTCTTAAACTGGTTAGTTTTTTCCGGTAACTCATCAAATGCAAACTACTTGATGTATAACTCGAAGGTTTTATCGTTAAAACCAACGATCCCGATTGGTTTACTTGAAAATCCGCACTTATTCAGTTAAAAATTGATTAAATGTCTCCACGGTTTGTTCACACATTTTACTTTGCCTTTGCTTTATGTTAATATAACCGCTGGTTTTTTGAAAATACAACGAAGAAGCGACCGATTTAAATATGAAATCGTGTGGGATTTTTCCGAAGCGACGAAAAGATTTGTTTGCGAAACTCCCATTATAATTTCAATTTGATTTTTGCCTTGTGTGTGAAACGAAGTTGCTAGACTCCCAGGCTTTCCAATCATTTGGTTTTTTGAAATAAGTCGTTTGGGAGCAGTTGCTCAGCATTGCTCAGGTACGTCTGTGTTTATCATAATCTGCTCTATGAATGAATGAGCTTCAAGTGTGGTTGAAGTGTGCACTCTCACAAATCGGTAAACCGCACTCTCAAAAAATCGGTAAACCTGGAAGTATGCTGTAGATCAGTGTTTTGCAATCATTTTGCTGCAGCCGAACCTTCCGCAAATATTTGCGTTGCTCATGGAACCCTGTGCAATGATCCAAGTGTCTATCCTACTTGCTCTAATGAAACAAATGGGTGGAAATATCTCATCTATGTTTTATTTCTATGTTTCGGCGGCACCCCTAGCAGCCCACTTGCGGAACCTCGGTTGAAAAACACTGCCGTCGATGCTTACATGTAGCAACTTCATTCATCAGAACAAAAATGCCGCAGAATCTAAAAATGACGTTGATGTCATGTTGTTTTGCAAATGCAAGCTTGAAACCAAGTGTAAGTAACAAGGCGTATGTTGTAGTGTTAAGAGCAGGCCCGTAACCAGCTTGGGACAACAGGCGGGGTTTTCTAAGAAGAGCCCAAATTTTTTAAACCATGTCCAATAGTTTTAAACTATATCCAACACATTTTTCTAGGGGGGCGAAAAGAGTTTTAGGGAGGATTCGTCCCACCTGCGTCCCCTTGGTTACGGGCCTGGTTAAGAGGTGACAGCTAGCAAAAAGACCTGCACAACCAGCTTTGAAACTTTGACTGAGCAGAAAAACACGTACGACGTGCAAGTTTTGAGAGTGATATCTGTGAAAACGTATTGGATATTGACCGACTCTTCCTAAAAACTTTCGTGTTCTTCAATCTTTGCGTGCGCGAATTAAATTTTACCCACTTGTATTTGTTTTAGCATAATGTACGTCCTGCGAAGTTTTAATAAATATTCTTGCTTTGTAGGTAATAAAATACAAAATTAATTTGTAATTTTCACCTTGAAGTTTTAGAAAGCTGTTTTAATTGCTTTAATCTCAAGTAACTGAATAATTATGCTGTCTTTTTAAGACTCTGCAAGTAAAAAATTCAATATTAAAATATAGTGACTATTACTGTTTAGAGTTTATGAAAAAAGGAGGTTTGGTATTGTTCATTTTTTCATGTAGAACGATAAAAACGAAACGGCGTAATAAAACAACCAAATTATTGTAATACTGGAATAATGTGCTAAACCCTTTGCTCTCGCAATTTACATGTGACTAGCTATAAATCTTGAAAATACCTTTAGGCTGGGACTAATAAGAGCATTTTGTCGTAAAAATGAGAAAAATGCAAAAAATCTAGCCGAAAAAAAAGAGAAAATGCCACTGGTAATGGACGAGGTCGTAGCAAAGCTGGCAAATTTAAATTGCAACAACATACCTGAGCTAAAAATATCTGCTTTCCAGAATATGAAAACTAGTGAAAGAAAGATAAAAGTTTAAAGCGTCCTTACCTGGCCATAAACGTAATAATAGCCCTGGATGCGAACGGTAACGACACCAGATGTCGTTAAACCAGATAAACCAAAAAATTTCCGAACATCCGTGGATGATGGGTTGATCCACTCAATGATCTTATCCCCTGTTTTCAAACACAATTCGATTGCAGTTTTGTTTTCTAATTTTGTGAGACAATATGCTACCATCGATAGACATGATTTCTTACTATGAGCAACCATCTGTGTTTAAAATAGCTTCACAGTAAAGCGTGAATTTAAAATATTAAGAATTTAATATAGAAATTTCGTTCTTCTTTTGGGCCGCCCATATTTAAAGTAAGTTTTGTTTGAAACAAACGAACTACACGCTGAAAAATATTGAAAATCGGTTGGACTTAATTTCTTTCTTTTTTCGTTGGTTGTGCAAAATAAGACAAGACCCTGTACCGTCGGAAAGAAAAAACGAGCCTACTTTTCCGTGTACCTGAAAAAATCAAGCGTGTTCAAAACACAATTGAAAAAGCTTGGCAAAGTTTCAAGCAGAGATCTGGTTGACAATTACGCCGCACCTTTACTCTTTTTATGTTTGAAAACGTCATTTTGAGATGGCTCTGGCTGTTTATTTAGGCTGCAAACGTTGACTGTAACACAGCAAAAAAGTTGTTTATCTGACCCAAAGAGAAACGTTATGAGTTTTTTCAGTCCGACGCAAATGCTCCAGTTCTTGACTCTGGTAAGGTCTTCACACCATTTCCACAAAAGCAGGTCACTGCAACTTGCGGTGTCTGTAACACCGCTCGTTACTCAATAATATTGGAAACGGAGGATTCAAAAACAGCGCTTTGGTCGTGCAACGACAAATTTGCCAAAAAGCTGCTATCGGTAATAGCCGCGGATGTAATGTGAAAAACGTCAGGGAGCGTCGCCTACGAAAAAGACATCCTTAGATGCAATTAGAAAAATGGGATATTTTTTCTGTTAAGAGTTTCACAAAGACGATCACAAAAACTGCAATATTTAGAATAGTGTCATCAGAAAGTGAAGAAAGAAAAATTTTTTAGAGAGACAAGATTTCTTCGCGCTTCTGTGATAACACCACTAGTTATAGCTGTGGGGGCGGTGCGAAAAAAAGAAAGCATTTTATCCAGAAGTCATGGTAGTTTCGTTAAAAATGATAAATTAAGCGCTGATATTTGATGCAACATCATAAAGGAAGCAGCTGCCATCTCAAAAGAAATTCGAATAAAGTGCTACATTTATTCTCTCTCGATTGCACCATTGGGTAAAGCTTTAATCATAATTAATATTTTTGTAGGCTGCTTCTTCCGTCATCATGATGGGTCAACCAAGCATTTATTGTAAATGGAAACAGCAACTAGATTTCATTGCACGATGGAGCATTTGAGAGCAAGCAAACATGTCTTCTAATTTGAACCCTTCCTTGAAAAAACGCGGTTTGAGTTGAGTCAGTATAAAATGATCCTAAATGACTCGCCAAGACATTCTGAAATTGGGGAAATTTCTCTGATTTCTATTATTTTGCGGAAAAGCTTTTTCAAGAAATTGTTTGGAAAGCTTCAAAAGATTATCCGATTTTTGCAACATTCCATGCTTTTAACTCCAACTATTTGCGTTACTTTTTTCTGCCAAAAAGAGAAGGAATCAAACTGCGACTCAAAAAACGAAATAACAATTTTGACATCAAGTTTCTTCTCGACTCGAATTGACTCGAAGCTCTTTGCGAACGACTTGGGTTCGATTTGGAATCGAAATCGTGATGACTCAACGTCACGATTTATGTATTGCGCTCAGCTCTGCTAGCTGTTGGCTATACAAAAGTGCTATTTTTATACACAAAAGCTGCATTTTTATGAGTAAACAATAATCGGCAATTTTTGTTGGTGGATTCATATAATTCAACAACTTACCTGACTTCCGAGGTCTCTTTATGCCACTGTTTTGCGCTGTAACATGAATCGCCATTGCCTGATGACATAAATGGATATTAGTATTGAACATATATTAAATATGCAGAGCCTCGGATGGAGGAAACTACAGCAGTCAAATTATCTCTTGAAAGTGTCTTGCAGCTCAAATGTTTCGATAATTTTGATACTCTGATGAACATGATTTACCGGAAATTTCATTACGTGTATTGATCAAATAAATGCAAATCGTTTTAACACGAAAATCTAAAAGTGTTGGTTGAGAGATTAACCATTCGCTGTTGAAACTTAAGCAAAAATATTTACGTCTACTTTTTATTTTATTTTTTACGTCCACTTCATTTACGTCTGCTTTTTAGAAAGAAAAATAGAAAGTAGTAAAGTACTAATCAAAAGTAAAATAGATAGTGGTAAAAACAGGGTAATTAAATCCCGGTCAACTGAAGAAAAATAATTTACTGCATTACCGAAAATCTTTGCTGTGCTTTTGTTAAACATTTGTTAGCGTTTTTTTTCAAAGACGTATACCTTGTTGCGTTCCACTCTTCCTCCTGTAAATATTATTTTTTTGAATACATCGGTTCATTTGCCATGTTTAGGCAATGTTGCAAACAATAAAATTGAAACAAGAAACTTAAAACGTTCGGCATTACCTGCATGGGATCTGCCTTCCGGAGATTTAACGATGAATTTGTTAAAAGCAGCAAACAAACATATCAAAAGAAAAAGAATTAAGTTGAATTTCAATCGCTCCACGCTCATGAAAAAGTTGCTTTGAAAAACCATAATATATGTATATATGTATGTGTTTGTTGGTGATACCAGCTAACTATGAGTGTTTTCGAAAAAAAGGCAGAAAATCAGTAAATATCACCGACATGCAGCGCAGATGATCTGATGAAAATAATGTTTGTTTTTCAAACAAAAATCGTGAATGAACTTAATGCTCTTTCAGAGCCGCAAGAAGGGTTTGATGAGAAATAATCAGGCTTGTCCATGGGAATGTCATTCCTATGGGAATCCCTTGGGAAACTGCCCATGGGATGGGACAGCACACATTTGTATTTCCCATGAGACTCAGAAATAGAATGTGAGTGTCAAAACGTTACTGAATTGTCATACTTTGACTATACTTCTGAATTTTAAAGTCAATAAATTTTGTCGTTTTGCATGTCTCTTTGTACGTGTAGTCCTATTTACTAGATACTAAACCTAAACTTTCATAAACTTAATAATTTTAATTGAATTGTATTCCATATTGATATTATAATAATGTAATGGGAATCCCATGGGATGGGACAGGCATAAATTGCTGTGGGATGGGACAGATAAATATGTCCCATGGACAATCCTGGAATAATTTCTACGTATACTGGATTTTCATATTAAGCTAATCCATGACACCAATGTTTTGCTTGAAATTCATTTGCAGTGGCAACATAAACTGTATGTTTGGTTTATTTTGTTTTATCACAAAAGTGACCTGTTTTGAAACTGTTCATTTAGAAAAAGTGTATGACGATGTCTTTTTCTTAATTGTTATGATCGTGTGCTATCTATCTTCCGGCTCTGACGAACGCATGCAAGCGAAAAAACTCAACCAAGCTTCTGAGCAATATACCATAGCTGATTACAACATGTCGACGTTTTCTCTTCAGCTTGGCATAGCCGTCTTGTTCGTCATAACCTACGTCAGGACAAAAGCTTAAAGTGATGCATAGGACAAAATACTGTAATAATAAAACAAGAATCCAAACTGACTGTCATGGAGCTCTTCAGATGCTGATTGTTTTCAGCAATCTGTTGGCCCAAATTGTCCCTTACAAGCCACTCCTTGTGGTTTCAAATAACAAACTACCTAGTTGAATACCTTTTAGAGAGCAATCAGCAAATCCAAGCAAAGAAATAAATTTTATGGACCACACGTTTACAGAAAAAGGCGTTAGTGAAAGAGATAAAGCACTGTTTTGCAGCTGCTTGTTACAAAGCTTATTCACAAGTTTCGCCAAACCTCAATCATACTACGAAAAGTAAGTATGTTTTTAGCTTTTAATAATTGATTCTATAGATGTGGGGCTATAGCTTGTCAAAACAAATAGCTTTGTTCAAAAATGCTACAATTAATTTAGTGTTTGAAACTTAAGTTACACGAAAAATGATAGCAAAACTAAATATTAAATTTTGTCATGCAGTTATTAACATCACTTGTAGCCTATTTCTTTGATGAAGTGGACAATGATATTGATGTTGTTGAAATAGTCATTGTAAAGTTGCTTTTCATGGACGACCAACGGAGTAATGCATGTTCTACAAAGTGGTTTCGATATCGGGGCATTTTCATAACCGTACCAGCATGGCAATGTTTGCAACAATGAAGAGTTGTCACTGACAAAATTTAGTTGGTGCGTGAGGACAGATTACAGCGCAGTTTCTGAACAAGAATGCAACTTATGCCGACAGCAGCAAAGCAAATAAAAACTAGAAGTTCTTTGATTTATTAACAACATCATGTTTGGTATGGTTTAAATCCAGGCTTGCAAAGAAGAAAAACACAATCCATCATATGCAAATCTTAATTCAACAAAACTTACAGTTCAGCTTGTTAGATAATTTTATGACACTGCACAAGACTTAAAACTTTAAAGAACTAAGAGGATTCTACCGTTTACGAAGCACAAGATATATTGAATTTTTGCTTTTCGGTAAAAATTGACGTCAAGTTGTTTTGAAATCCTATCATATCAGCAGAATCTATGGCACCGCGAACACTGTGGGATGACACTAGGCCCCCCAAAATGGTAAAGGATTGTTAAAGCTATTTCGGTAAGAGTCTTGAAGTTTTAATTTAAGTTTTTTTGATGGTTCCAGCCATGACGAGAGTCATGAGAACTTACTGAACAAAACTAACCTGATTGCCACTGATATCACTGATAACGTAATAACTGTGTTTAGCGGTTGAGAAGTTGCAGTTTATGTTCTAAAAGCGTTGTACTGGTAGAAACGATTCCTTCCTGCTCGTAGATAACAATTGCCAATTCATAATTCGATAAGTCAGAAAACGGAGGCGCTGTCTTGAAAGTGGAGCTTCATAATTTGCTCTTGGCAGTTTTCGCTTCGCTGGGTGTTTGCTTGATTTGTGAATGACGTGGCGCTGTATTGCTTTTAAGGTGGTTTGAAACATCGAATCGGGGTCTCAAATTTTTCCAACCACCTCTCAAAATACAGCAGAAACTCGCTGCATAAAAATCTCGCTTTGTGACTATCTCGGTATTCAGATGAAATATCTGCGGTCTCTCAGAATGTCTTGACGGCCACCATGGCCAAACCTTAAACAAACCCTGTGGCGCTGACTGACGAAACCATGAAACTAAAGAGGCCAGGTAACCCGATTAGGATACATGCATCTCGTATTCAGTTCTGTTTTGTCTTGGAGTGCAGGCTAATCGTAACAAACGAAATATTGTTTTATGGAAAACAAATGCCGAATTGAAAGTGTCAGCAAGTACATGCGGTTTCAACAAGTAAAACTTGTATCTTTTTTATGTCGTCAGAAATTTTCCTGTCTTCCAAAACCGTTTGAAAATACTTAATCACGGATACCGAAATTCGGTTATTCATGTGTTTTCCACGTGAGAAATGAAAAAACACAATTGTCAAAGCAGTGTCAAAACAAAAATCACGGCTGTGTTTGCTCCACTATTTCCAAGTGAGCAACAGGAATGTGTGCTGTTCAGTAAAAGACCTATCGCAAAAAAATTTGTTGTAACGCTAGCAGTCAACCTACAGACCAATGCATTTTTATCCAAAGCACTTATCGTATAGAAAAGTGACGTTGTTTCAGATGCAAAGTATAACTTCTGTAGACAGTTAAAATACCGACGGCTGATGCGTTTACTCAAAGCTTAATGCTCAAGGGATGCTTAGTAAAAAGAATAATTGCTTAAATAAAGAAAAGAAAGCACTTGGTTAGCATTGTTATCTTTTCAAACAGCACAAATAAAGATGTACTAGTTCAAGATAGAAATATTAATTCAGTAAAGAGAAAAATCGCAAGGTAAGTGTTTACATTTCGAGTACGGTAATGCGGGTAAAGATATTCCAATGCAAGACAGATGATATATTTAGCTAGGGTAGACACAAGTCAAAAACGTTTGAATTTGGGTTTCTAAAAGAGAAAGTTTTTATATATTTATCATTTTTATCACTTCTACGTTAGTCCACTGCAATTCAATCATTTTTATGAAAGTATTAAAAACGTGCAATCAGCTTAGAGAAAAGCAACTGCACAAGCAAAATAAAATGCAACTCTTACGTCTTCTGCCTTTCCTAGTTTTCTTCGGCTTTTTGTCTTTTTTTCTCCCTCGTCGTTTACGGCGGACATTCGATTTCAGGGCGGTGTTTGTGGGCTTTGCATTGGAAACATCTGGGACGGATGCATCTATTGCAATAAGCAAAAAAGTTACAATTTGAAAAGGTTAACATTGCACTCTGAACACTAACCTGTGTGTTGCCACTGCTTGCAAACAGAACACAGAGAAACGGGATGAACTATTAGCAATAACAATAGTTATAATAGTTACGTCTATATTGAACAATGCCAGATCAATTCTGTTCCAAGTGTTAAGCTTATCCTTTGCAATTTCAGTAAGACTTCTTTACTCAAACATATCTTTGACACAGTGGCGTAGCCAGCATAACATTTTGGAGTCAAAATGTTTGACTTTAGGCAAGCAACAGTATTTTTGTTTGGGACGCCACTTCTCAAAGAAAAAAATGACTAGATATTGCTCAAAATTGTGGGGATAGCCCCCTGGCCCCACCTGGCTACCCTTATGCTTTGACAATGTCTGTGCAATTTCGTTTGTTAATTCTCTGTAAAGCAGTGTCACGCACGGTTCTCTTCTAGTGTACTGTAAAACATATCTTAGCACAAATGTCAAATTTGCATTAGCAAGTGCTGCAAGTAATTTCAGGCTTTGTAATTTTCTGATTTGCTAAAATAAAATTGTTCGAAATTTTTCTACAAGAACACGAGTATTTTAATTTGTTTGTATTTCTTTAAATGAATATAACTATTGATTGTGTTTAAACACACAAAAAAGGGGCTAATCTTGAAAATTTCTCAAAGCGAAGACAGCTTTTCTATGTGAAAAACATAAATCTGTGTAAATGCATTTTAACTGAACGTTTCTTCAGTAAGACCCATTATTATCAATAGCGTTATTTTCAAATTTCCTGACAAAAGAAAATTTCTAATCCACCCTTTGCATAATTAAGATTTAACAACATGTATTATAAAAATGGTGTGAAGTACTGTTTGAACCAAAGGCATTTGTGAAAATCCTTAACTTTTTAGTTTGTAATGTGCTGGTTCAGACATTTTAAAATAGTTAGATCAGGAACCATTACTTCATTTTGGGATGAAGAAATTAGAGGAACACAGAAAACTAAAATTTTGCGATATTTGTATTTTTACCTCTTTGTTTTTAGTGTACATCTTATACTTTTTGTCTGAGTGAAGTTTACGTCACAGCCATCGCATTCTAACAATCAGCACCAAGTCAGACCTGATTTGGTGGCAAGTTATCTTTGCAAGGTAGATTAAAATATATTAAGCACATGAATGCAAGTCAAATTTAATAAGAGTCACAGTTACTTTAATGTTGGTGGAAACTTCACCATTTTTCCAAAATGCGTCGTGTGCATTTTATGGTTAACCACCTATATTACATACAATATTACTTCAAAAGCAAAGAACTGTCGTCCTGTTGGATGATACAAACTTATTTTGAGTGAAGCACTGCATTACATAAGTACATGGTGACATTTGAAGTGTAATTGTACTATTATATGTATTTTACGAAGTCACCACTATAAGAAAAATGAAGTTCTACATAAGTGATTAGAAAATCTAACACATGAACTACGAGCAACATTGCTTATAGGGTATGATCACGAAGTGCAGGCAAAAAGTTTCTAAATTTGTGCAGAGAAACGTATAAAGGACAGTGATCCAGCAATGTAGATTCAGTTGGTGCAAGGCTTTTAACGCCCCTAACAAAAGTTTTGTATCACGGTCCATTATATTACCTTTCCTTCTACTTTTCTTACAGATGACATTCATGTTAATGGAAGGCCATTACCTTTTACATGGCATAAAATGCCATGTCCAGGCCCCTTTCAAACATGTTCGTACGCCATAAAAAATTACAAAAATATCCTGACATTTCGTTGTGAATATTCTCATTTCGGCAAAAAGTGTGATTTATCAAAAAGTGTATCGAAGAACCTGCTAGTGTTAGGTTCTCATTTCCATCGCTTTCTGCCGCGAGCACTGAAGTTCAAGATGGCCTGGTCTTATAAAAATGCACTTTTTCTTTTTGTATACGCAACAGAGTCTGAAGAAATTTCAATCCAAGTTCAAAAAAGTCTTGAGCTATGAGCTGAGCTGCCCCTGCGAAAATGAGGCCCTATTCGAAGCAGCATGCCGGACAACAGTTTTTGTCAACAGGAGTGGGCAATTTCATTTCTTTTTTGGGGTAATGCGTCAAAAAAATAAATTGTGCTTGATGTGGTTATAAGCAAACATTCTTATCACATTAGAAGTCATTTTATAAAAAAGCACAAACTGGTTAACGGTTTTAATATCACTTAGGGTTTTCAAACGACAGCAGAACCTGCAAAATGTCTTTTTCAATAACTTATTATACGCTGTGTGCTGACATATTTGAATTTTTTATGAAAACGGATAATTTTCCAAGACTCAAATATTGACCTTGACGTTTCGTGCGCGGTTCCGATGTCACAAATATGGGAAATCTTTACCAAGTGCTATGTCATTCAGTTAGTTGCGTGGCAAACCCGCAAGTCAGATCGGCGAGGCTAAGGCCAGTGCGGAAATCCAATGGCAGCAAAGTCAGTTGATACAACTTTGGCAGAGCGTGCAAGCATCATTGAAGGGAAACAATAGAGTAACTGCAAGGTTGAGTTGAGTTGTTTCTTCATAGGTCAACTGAATACACGGAGGAATAATTTCCGGCCAATTTGAAGTAAACAAGACGACCTCGCACAATTTAGCATACAAGAAAAACTTGAACGCTAAAATAAGTTTGGTGTTTCTGTTTGCGTCTGTAAGTTTGTGAAGTTTCCAAGCGTTAGAGTTCTTCACTTCACAGGGAGTCGAAACTATCAGCTAACTGTACGAATGTTCCATCAGAAGAGTTTATTTGGTATGCAATGCAAAAAGTAGTGATCACACACACCAAAAAGATTTCCTGCGTTTCAAGAAGTATGTAGTAATGGCTTTGTCGTAAACAGTGACTAAACTTTTATTTAAGAAATTCATTCTGCAGTATTTTTTGCAAAAGGGTATGTTTTTCAGCAGCGCGATGCTTTTTCACAGTATTGCTCCGTCCCGTCGCCACGATGCTTTGGTGGGCATAGGCCCCCAAACAAAGCTTCAATCTCCCCAAATTCAAATATAACACTATAAATAAGTAGATGTTTTGTCAAATTTTCGAATGTCAAGCCCTCCTGCACAAACGCAAAGCCCCCCTAATGAAGACTCTGGCGACGGTTGTGGTATTCCTGTAACAAATGTGAGAACAAATGAACTATTTCTACGACTCTTTGCAACAGGCATATATTTTGCAAAACTTACCTGAGCTACGTTTCTCAAGATTACGCCACTGGCTGGTGCCAAGATTCAGAGTATGGTAATAGCGGCTGAAATCATGGAAAGCTGAAGGCTTTTTATCACCATTAACCTTCCCAATCCACTCACGCTGCAACAGGCAGTGCAAAACTAAATAAGTTTTCAAGAAAGTTAATGTCAAGCAATATATTTTGTTAAATTGTGAATCAACAGTAGCCTTCAGCCACTCTTACGTGAAGGATCCTGTGGCAAAATCGGTGCGTAATACATTCTTACTGAGGACTGCAGAAAAGAGAAAAACATGTATAATTGACCAGGAAAAATTCAAGAAAGTTGTAGTGCCATAAATATTGAAACTTTGAGAAAGCTGTCCCTTTATTACGGCAATCTTTAGTGTTCACTGAGAAATGATTAGAATTTTACAAAATGCCATTTTCACCACAAATCGAGCAGGCAGCCCGCCAAAATGCTTTTCAAAAAATTCACATTGTTTTGAAAAGAGAATGTTAGCTTCGGACATAAGCAAATATTAACTAGAAATAGAGCAGTGAAAAAATCATATTTTCTACCTGTCGATGAAAGCTAGTCATGAAAAACAGTTTGTGGTTAAATTTCGGGTTTGTGGTAACACCATTTCGCGTTTTACAATAAAGATTTTGAATGAAAATTTCTTTTATGAAGAAAAAGTAGAAAAACACAAATTCTGAGCAATTACTGTGGTGTTTTTTCCAGAAACCAGGTATTGGAGCCAACTTTTAAAGTGTATTAGCATGGTTGTTTAAGGTCTTTTAGGGACCCGATTCGGGTCCCTGGAATTGAAAATCGGGTCCCTAGAATCAGAAAAAATCGGGTCCCTAGAATTAGAGAAATTGGGTCCCTACAGGTCCATGCCGGGTACCTAACATTTTCCTCAAAAAACCCTGGTATTAGATTTAATTTTCATGATTGCTGCTTGACTCTGCTCTGATTTTCAAGCTGATTGCTTAAACGTTTTTTCATTTGGGTAATTCTGCGACTGAATCACGAATCAGTAATATATTTGGATCTGAAAAAGTTTTGCGTTCGTCCATTACTGCAAAAGTTATTACAGTAGCTGCTTGAGCTTAATGTTCAAACTACTTCTCCAATGGAACCAAAACGCAATGACATGCAACATTTTTAGATTTTGTCGGAGGTTTTGTTTAGTGCTACCAAAAAAATTTGAAAAACCTCACTCTAAGTATGTGCGCATGTATGTGTTATTGTTTGCCTGCTTTTTATTAGAGTACCTAATTATCATCAAAAATGGGCATTTCATGTTTCAGACATCATCTCATGATTAAGCTGTCTTTGGCCAAGTACCTCTGCTGTGAAAAAGCGAACCTAACTTATTCAAGTAAGCATAATCATTCCAATTTCAAAAAGCAAAATACAGTCAGACATGCTTTCTGGCCTACAGAACACATCGTAATAGTTTTTATTTTGCTTAAAGTCACAAGTCACGGTATGCGGAGATGTGTCTGGAGTGTAAAACACGTATTATATCTCCGTAGGAAGAAGCAACACAACTTACGAACTTACGGAGTTGATAAGCTGCAGTAGGTTATCAGTGAAATCTGCAATCGATTGCAAAACGCTTTTTTTAGAAAAACAGTTTAATACAACATTTTCAAAATCAGCAGCATTTATTTCATTTTTATTGACGAAGGCAACAGACTGAGTTTGACCAATAAATTATTTGTCCTTCACTAAACCAGAAGAAACACCTCTGTGGGTTTTCCAGAAGCACAAGGGTGAAAAAATATTTAGCCGCTATTGTGCAGGATCCTTGTGGTATTTATTACTTACCCTGAGCAGACCGACCTCTTGTGGTTGGAATTTATCGAAATCGGTCTCTTCCGTATATTCAGTCTTGTCAGATTTGGTTTGGGGAGTTTGGAACCTGGCTGACCTTAAAAGCATGTCCACGTCTCGACGCACACACGTAAGTTCGTAATATAGCTGCACATTCCACACCGCAAGAGTAGCGGAAAGCAAAGCTAATATTCCCATACACATTGCAGTGCAGGATGCACTTGCGGACGACTTGTTCGCGTACGGATTGCGGTTACAGCAGGGTTTGTGTCCGAATCTTTTATCCCAGCTCGGGCCTTGGAGATGGCTGCTTGGTGCTTCAATTTGCCCTGTCATGCTTGATTAAGACAGCAATGCAAAAAGAATTCTGGTGACAGTGACTTAATCAAGGTTTTGAACTTTTCACCAGTTCTTTGAATGGGAGGAAATCGCCACTTGAGCTTCCACATCAGCTTTCAGCGCGTTCACATGGTTTTCAACCCTATGACGCTACCGCTGCGTAGACAAGAAGGAATAGTTTGCTGTTAAAGTGACACCATGTTTTTTATGTAATTGCGCAAAAAAGCATTTTGGTGTCTGTGTTATGAAAAGCTATAAAAATACATTAATTTCAAACGAGACCCACAACATTTTGATGAAATGGAGCGTTTTTTTGTTTTCACCTTAGTATGTTTTAATGTAGCTTTTTCGCCGATGAACCGGGAAGAGTTGCTTTAAATTTTTTTTGTTGTTTTTCTTCAAGTAACTGCATAATTCTTCAAGTAACTGCATAAAATTTAAATTTGCTTTTGTTGTTTTTTCTTCAAGTAACTGCATAATTCTCGAAAGGTAACTGCTAAAAATTTTTTTATGGAATATATGATATACAGATCTGGTTTATATAAAGATCCTAACGTAAGTACTCTCCACAGTGGAGGTAAGCTGGTAGGTCGAGAGTTCGACTCTCGGCCGGGTCTTTCCAAGACTTTGTAAATTGGTACTGCAGCCTTCTTGCCAGGCGCACGGTGTGCGGAAGAACTGCAGGGAAACACACCCAGAACATAATAACAAACCAGAAATTGTACAAACTCAGTCATGGCGCTACAAGACCATCGTAGTTATAAAGCGCCAACAACAAACCACCATATCACAAAAAGTGGAGGTAAGCATGGAATCAATCAGCAAGATTTTAATAGGAAATCGATTTCACTCTAACTTTACACATCGTCAGTCCTTGAATCTGCAAGCATTGCTAACAAGTGAAACGTTGAAAGGCCCAAACAAGGGCAGAGAAAGCAAACAAACTCAAGACTGAAGTGAATATGTCAAAACACCAACTGCGACGATCAAAACCTTGAAATTAGGCCTTTCACAAATAATTGCGTTTACTGGAACTTCAAAACGTACTTCAGATGTAACTTACATTTAATAAATCACAGCACAAGCTTAACGTAGATACTATTGTGCATTTCATATTATTTTTGTCATTAGTTTGTTTACGAATAAGGCCAACTAATGGTAATACCCACACCATGTTTTTTTGGAAACTACTGAAACGTGCGCAATGAAGAAATTTCTTTATTGTTTTTTTTCTTGTCAGATCTACAACAGGGTTTTGGCTTTTTTGTGGCAAGGTAGAAACATATGCACAAACGTTTTATCAGTCCATGTCTTTCGGCAATTGATCGTTACACTTTATAGGAGCTAAAGCATGAATGACAGCATCGAAAACATTAGAATCAGTCTTTCTACAACATTAGATAAGACAATTGGGCGTTGCTGATCACTGTAACTTAGGGAACTGCTTATCGTACTAGAAAAGGTTTAAAACTTTATCTAGAATTGATGCTAACTATCGCTATGAGGAAATGCTTCCTAAATTGTAATATAAAATCATAACAATCTATCATCCATTGGGAATTAAATCATTTGTGCTGTGAAGTTCATGATTAAACCAGACATGCGGATTACTTAGATTGGGTAATAGAATTAATCTGTAACTGTTTGATATTTCTTTCAGTTGATCTTATTTGCGAAGTGACGGTTCATGTTGTGTAGTGACTTAGATGGCTGTTAAACTTTAACACAAAGTTACACATATTTACTCTTACTGATGATGGTAGAAATGGTTACTGGAACGTCTAGGAAATGTATGTAACGTTACACTGGCATTTTTAACTAGGGATTCCAGCTTAACTCAAAACATAACTTACACAAGACAATCAAAAATCACCTACTATTAAGCATTTTGAAAATTCAAATAAATTATGAGTTTTGAAGTAAACCACTGTAAATGTTTTTGCTTACGCTTTTTTATTTTCCTTGTATTTGTAGGTTAAAATGACGAAAATGTCTCGAGGATTTCACTTCAAGGGGCTGTTTTCTGGGATAAGGTATACAATTTTGAGTCTTGCACCAACATAATAATTTTTATAGTTAAGGTTAACGTGAACAAAATTATATACAAACGTAACGTGCATTTTAAAGAAAAAAACAACATTTTAACCACTTTAACAAGCTTAATATATGCACCTTTTGTGACAGGGGTTCCCAACCTTTTTACGATCTCGTACCACTTGGGCACCCCGCATTGTCAACGGGTAGGCCTACCACTTCTTCTCGAACAGTGTTCTTCAACAGGGGTTCCGCAAAACATGTAGTGGGGTTCCGTGAGTTTTAAGGGTTCCGTGAGGGTTCGTCGTTTTTTAGGGGAACTGATTTCTTGCTTCAGTATGTTGATGCGTCATGACGAGTTTTTTTAGGTCACCGTGCCGCATTCAGACTCCAAGTAGGCCAGTTAGTTATACAGGAGGTTGAGTGCAGTTAACCGAAAAAGAAATATTGATAGCTGTTGCGTCACTTGTTGTTCATTATTGTGCAGTTAGGAAGAACGTTACTGTTGCATCACAACTATACGATGCTGCCGATGTACAGTTCACACTCACAGCAGTGTTGCCAGTTTGGCTTTTTTCAACTCTTTGTTTTTTTATTTTGGAAAAATGCCAAAGGAACTTTGGCTTTTTTGGCCAATTAGATTTTTTATGTAAATTTGGCAGATTTAAAGATGATTTTGGCGGATTTCTGGGTACTGGCAGGTTTCTAGACACTGTTTATGGACACAGAATGATACATTTTTATTGGAAACTCTGCACGAGATTTATAATTTTTTGTTTTGCTGTTTCATGGTTTTACATTTTTAGTTTCAGGTACTCTTCAGCAAAACCAAACGTCTCGTGAAGTTTATTAATGGAGTGAGCTTAATTCTTTTTATGCATGAAATATGTATGTATTGCCTTTGAAAGTGCGTTTGGGTGTTTTAAAGATTGTGTGTTTATCATGTATTAGGCTTTTTTGGGTTTGTATGATTTAACTTTTTAAGGGTTGATCTGGCCTTTTTTGCTTATGACTACCTGGCAACCCTGATTCACAGTAGACTGAGTAGATCAGTAGAGAGTACTACAGACAAGAGCTGCTGTTCAACCTTTGTGGGAATAAAGACACTGTGAAACCCAACTTTTTACTATTTAGTCAAGCCAGATGAAGCAAAATAGCATATTTTCTTACGTGAAGCGAAACAATAACAGCGAAGGTGCGGACGGTAATGAGCAATGTAGTTCAAATGTAAAAGAGCCACCTCCTCTGAAGCGGACCAAATGTAATTCCACTGCCAAAGTTAGGAACGGGACGACATACGTTTGAGATACAGGCTCTTTTTGCCGGATGACCAAATTCTGAGTATAGCTGCTACATTCAAGAAATGCAAGAACAACCGAGTCATTAAATTTCTTGCTTTTTAACTTCCGTAATAACTGTTTATTTGTTGAAGTATCTAATAACCAGGGATGCAGGGAGTGTTGCGCTAACAAAAGAGGTGTGGGAACGCACCCAAAAACTAGCCATTTTAAAACAATTTCGAACTTACTTAGAGAAAAACATGAAAAAGTGTGGGAACGCCGTTTCCACGCGTTCCCGCCCCACTACACCACTGCTAATAACGAAATATCTGATTTTCGTACAAGTGATGCGTGTTTTTTAAATTTTTGTTAATGGGGGTTCCATGAGAATCGCGAAAGTATATCAGGGGTTCCACGATGACAAAAAGGTTGAAGAGCACTGTTCTAGAACAACTATAATTGATCGAATCTTAGTTTATTGCAGAAGAATCATATACATTAAAAGAACAATAAAAGACCACAAGTAAATTTTATGAGATTTTTGTTTTTGTTTACCTTCCACCAATTGGTCGATGTGTGGCGTAAATTTGCTACCAGCGCATCAAAGGTCATAATGTTACGAAACAATAGGAATAGCGGCTACAGGAAAATTTATTTATTTCGAAACAAAGCCCGATACGTAAACTAGAAAACTGTGAATCCAGGTTTTTGTGAAAAACTGGAAGTTACTCGCGTACCACTTGGAAGACCTTCGCGTACCACTAGTGGTACGCGTACCACAGGTTGGGAACCCCTGCTTTATGAATCGCCAGAGAACAGTTTCTTTTTATGTTTTGAAGGAAAACTACAGCAACTTCGGTTTTGCAATGAAAACAACTTTATGTTCAACAAAATATTTGCTGCACTTGTCCCAAAAGCATTAAAGACCTTTTCCGTTGTGGCCAATCAAAGAAATAGGCAATGGTTAAACAAGCAGTATACTTCCAACAATACGTCATAGCTTAGAGACTTAATCAATACATGCAGCATATAAACATGGGCTCAGGATCCTTCCTGGTTGACGCTGTTGGTTGCAAAAGGTTTCCAGAGGCAAATGTCCCTTCACTTGTTTGTCCTGGTTCCTGTGGTGGCACACCAAAATTCTTACTATGGATAGCTAGGTAACGCACAATTTTTTAACTGCAGATGGACGTTAGCCCTGTTTAATGCATCGGACGCAACCAAAAATACCAAGAACACTGGACATTCTTAGTTCACGGAATATGGCGCCGTTAATTTCATTACAACTACAAACGTGTCTGTAGTAACGTAACTTTTTTTAAACCGAAGTGAATATCGCATTCGGTGCCGATAATTAATAAAGAAATATAAAGCAGGATTTAATGCTCAAACAGTTTGAAAATAGATGTGGCTAGAGAACAGCCAGCAGTTACCAACATCTCTGTTCTGTGTCCATAGGAGTAGCCAGGGGGGCCAAGGGGCCTATGGCCCCCCAAATTTCTAGCATATCTTGTCATTTTGTGCTTCAAGAGGCGGTGTTCCAAACAAAATACTGTTGCCCGCTTAAAGTTAAAAGATTTGGGCTCCACAAAATTGTATGCTGGCTACGCCACTGTTTGTGCCAACATGCTTGGTTGAGTAGATGGGCACGATTATAGCATTCGTGCATTCCTTTCGAACATTGCCATGGATTGTGCACTCATTGAAGAGAATTTTAAGATGTAAACGCACATGAAAATCGGTAAATGTTATATACTTACCAAAAGTTCCATCTCTACCACGGCAGCAGCACGGTTCAGTGTGAATTAGTAGTTAAAATACAGTATTTTGCTGGTGCACATGGCAATAGCAATGTGTTGAAATATTTCATACCATTCAAAATTTTACTGATCAAACTTTTTATCAGTGGCGCTCTTCGATAAGTTCAGAAAAGTCTCAAAGTGTTTGTTTCTACGTTGCAACCGCAGTTCCACATCAGTTGCACTCACTAATGTAGATGATAGCGCTTTAACTTCTTTATATCGAATAGTAATTCAGGCAATTCGCAAGTGGATTTCCTGTCTATTAATTGGCTCCTACGGTTTTACCTAATGCAGTAATACAACAGGACTTTACAAATGACGCTAGCTATTACAAAACTTTTTATGATTATTAACACGGATCAACTGTTTTACACTGCACTAGCAACATGAACACAGTGTGAGGATATGCATAACATTTATGGTTGAATACATATCCCTCGGACTAAGCTTGTCTTTCAGGATGAAGACACTTTTGTTAAGCTTCAAAAGACTGTCTTCAAAAGCGAATCATTAGAAATTGGGCCTTTTTTCGGGCAACTTCGGTTTTCATACTTGCTCTCACTTCCACCAGCGGATGAATCCTACCTTCCTTTGCTAAGTATTGAAATAAAACAGTTGAAGTTTTTGTGGTACTAAGTTAAAGCTTAATGTTATCTTTCTTGCTAGTTTCAGCTTACAAGTGATATAAAGCGCTTTGGATTTAGGAATCACAATACCAATGATTACTTAAGGTTTGTTCCGAATGGCTATGCCTAAAACTATGCTAAAATGTGGCTGAGCCCATAACATAACATGCACTAAAATGTAGAACCATCACTGAAAATTCCTGTCTTAGCTGAAATGTCAAAACAACAAACTTTAATTTTCTGATGATTGTCCAAGCAGACACCTTATTTTTCACATAACTGAAGAAGAGATCTAACAATCAAAGTAAGAAAAAAAGGTGCATTTTACAAGGTATAAAGCTAAAGAAAAAAGTTTCTTAGAATTTTCAGGTTCCAGTGTGTAAAGCGCTAAAGTTTTGATTTTATAACTAACCCGGAAATTGATTTGTTACGTCCAAGCTCCAAACACCATTTTAGGTTTCCTTTCCTCTCATGTCGTTACTAATTAAAGATCAAGAAAATCTTAAAAAGTCAGGATTGTTATTTTTACAAAATTAATATATTGCATGGATGCTGTTTTTTTTTGTAAAATACATTGAACAAACAAAAGACGTTAGAGAAAAAGGGTCAACTTGCGTTTTCATTTTCAACTTACCTCTGCAAATGAGTAAGGCTGTCATCCATTTGAAACAAGCCATATGAAAAACAGACGATTTCGTGCAAAAAAAACGAGAGAAAATTAAACTATTTCGGTTAATTTTACAACTTGCGGAATGCAATGCGATTGTCACTAAACGGGGCATCGTCAAATACAGGTTCACAAAGAAGTGTGACGCATGGTCAAAACATGGACAATGGACACCTGCTGAATCTGTAGCAGTGAGTACATACCTGCTATACATTAACGTAAAGTGAGCAGCAATTGGGAGCAGTACTGTGTAACTGATTGACTAGAAGCTTTGTCAAACTGGTCTGTTACATTGCAGATACAGTCTTTGTCAGGGTTACAGCCTGTCACATACTGTGTTAATACCAACGCAACAATTAAACGGAGAGCCCAGCCCCATGATATATCAACAAATGAGAGTTCAAAAGGACAGTGAAACCGTAGAGCATCGCTAAATAAAGGTGTGGCGTTCGGTTCATGGTAATGGCTATAACGCGGAACAATGTCCTCTCTATGGCAGAATCGCTGCCTTGCTCTCAGCCTAATAGCTTAGCAACGAGCACTTTGAAAGACAAAGGCCCTGAGCACATGCAAGCCATCAGTAACAACAGTTGTACCTACAGAAACAAGTTTTCAAAGTGGAATTTTTTAGCACAAATAGAAATAAAAAGAAGTGAAATGTTTGCCAGCATGCTGCCGGACATTTAAAAATCCAAATAAAGCGTTATTTCACACCTTGGGATGTGAATTAAAAATCTGGGATACACGCCATTAATTGTTATTATGAAACCCACCGAACCACAAACATGTACATAGCGTCGAAAGTTACCGAAACAGCGGAACACTGTCAATACGGCTGGCAGCATAGCACAGAGCCAAATCTTTGTCACTTAAGATACATTTCGATCGTTTCTGTTGTGATAACCACAAACTTTGTGTTTTACAGTTGTTAAATGCCTGGTGGACTTGTGATTTTGTATTACTACGGTTGTGCAAAACAAGATATTATAACCTATTCCACGCCTCTCAAGTGACTGCGTTTACAGGCTGAAAAAAATCATAAATGCCCTAAGAACAACAGCTCTGAAATGTTTTCAACGGCAATTGTTTCTCCCGCGATCTGACAGAACACTACTTTTTTGTGTCAACTTCGCAGACAGTGAATACTGCGCAGCTGCCTAGCCAAATAACGGTAGCTGGAATTGTTAAGCAGTTAATAACTTTTCCAAAGTAATAATCTGATGTTAAAGTTTGTTGCATCCTGCCTTGGTTTCAAGGAGAAAGTGCAAAATCTAACGTGGTTGCGTTTTAACGTTTAAACAACGCCTTTTATGGCAAAAAACTGGTGCTTTGTTCTTTTCTTGCAAAAACCTTTACTTCAGAATAAAATAAAATAACTGATCAGAGCTGGTTGTCAATACACTACTACTTTTTGGAGCGTGTCGCTCTGAAACCTTCACGACAAATGCCACAAAAACTAGAGGCTCTCATTGAACCTCCGAGCTCTTTCTGGTGTTGTTTTCAGGTAACAAAGGTGTGGCGACCACCTGCGAAAGTACGTGGCCTCTGGCAGCCTCAATGCAAATGTTTGGGGAAGTACCTGCCCACACATTTGACGACAGTTTGATACATGATAGTAACGTGATTTCAGCAATGCTAGCAAAAGCTTGTTGAAAGCCCATGTAGTAATATGTATTTGCAGTCGCTTTACACGGTTTAATTTTCATTGGATTAAAAAAAAATCAACAAAATTCGAAAACCAAGGATCTGAGCCATAATGTCTGTGATGAAACTTACCCTCATTGCTTGTTTCTAAGAATCAAGCTATTTCCTTTTTTGTGGCTGCTGATTTCTGTCATTGCTTTAGCCCGAGTGGTGAGAACTTGAACAAAGAAATGCTGATGCTCATGGCAAAAGTTACAATATACCCGATTCCAATAAGAATTGTAGGCAAAGTCTGCTCTTCAAGCTTAATCTGTGTAGAGTCACGTTTTATTCGCCGCTACAGCGAAAGCAATCGGCAGAAAGCATTCTATACAGGGCTTTCGCAGTAAATTCAGCAGTATGCTGAAGAGTTTAATAATGAAAAGAACCATCTCAGCAATAGATATAAGCAATTGACACACTGCATATATTTTCTGATCAGCTTTCATCATCAACAGTGACGTGAGGAATAGCATATTTTTGTTAACGTTGCGTTTCAGAATCAAATGCAATTTTGAACAAATGAAAATGCTGCAGTTAAATGAACTTGACAACCCAGATTTATTCGAAACATGTTAAGCCGTTTAAAATAAACACACTGAGAAATTAATGTCAAAAGCTGATAGATTTGGGCAAACTTTTATGCGATACTAGGTTAAGTCCTTTGCCAAACCTGCAAAATGTGCAGCGCTCCATTCCACACAATGAACTGGTAAACAAAGCCATCGTCCACGGGTGTAGATTTCCAAGCTCATGTTTGTCTGCGGCCTTGTTTCCCTTAAGCTGAAACCTTTAGTTTTGTCGTGTCAATCAAAGTGCGTCAAAGTCCGGTTACAAAGTGTTTGCCAGGCGCAGAGACCGAGAGTGAGAGCCAGCAAACGTCGAGCTGATGTTAATCTGCGTCATAATTCGGCTGTCATGGCAACGCAAGCATTGTGACGGTGTTACTTATAGTAAACGCCCAGAGCCAAAAGACGAATCGGTCGCTGTAACGAGATACAGACAGTTAGGAGCTTCTATATCTTTTTTAAAGGGTCTTGACCAAATGATTCGGAGTACGTGTAACCTTTTACAAGGCAACCCGTAAACCTTATCAACAAAGGGTTGTCTGCTATGACAAAGCAAAAGTCCTGGGGCGCGATTGTCGAAATATGAATGCTCGCAGGTGTTGCTTGCTGCAATTCATACGTTTGCGTGCAGCAACCAGTTCCAAAGCTTCGTAGAAACCATGGGCCAAGTTCTGGAATTCCTCAGGGCATTGCGCAATGGAAAAGGTTGCTGGGGTACTTCGATTGCAGTGTTGTGGTTGGCAAGCCATTTCTTTTGAACGTGAGGTAAATCATAAATCTGGCAATTCAGTTAAAAGGAACTGTTTCTCGAAATCCGTAACACCTTGGAGCATCACTATTGATAGGCCTGCATGTAGCAAACGTAGCGGGCTGTAAAATTAAAACATGGTATTAAAAACTTCTGTGTTTACATGAACAAACAGCAGATTGCAAAGTTTTGACAAGCAAATAGTTTTGTTTGACAAGCTGTCACGCTCTACCGATTTTTGTGACTCTCTCATGCCACGGAACACACAGAAGAAGGCTGCACTTCCTTGTTTTCGCCAGATGAGAACTGCGCTGTGGATTTATTGGTTATATGCCTAATCATGCAATTTAATTTTCGATTTAAATGGCAAATCGCTGCACGCAATCCAAAACGCTATACGTCTGACAAAATATATGATAGTACTGTGCAAAGAATTCTGACAGATCATTCAAAAAATATTTGAAAAACTAAACATCTTTATTTGCCGTTCATAAGTTTTTTAAACACATGGGTTGGCTTGCTTGATAGTAAATAAACGTTGCTCTAAAATACCCAGATTTTTCTGAAATACCAAATGTTCCACCTTGCATGCTTCAAAATAACTCCCAGAGTGACAATCTTTTCCCACTTCAGAGGCGTTTGTCTTAGGCATCACTTATGCCTATCTGATTCTTTTCCTAATTTGATGGAAAAGGACAGGTGTGCGATGCGAGGTTGTTACTTCTGATGCTCTGCAGAGTTGCAAAGACAACTTTGGTTTATCCATGATATTGCTGGGTGCTTTGTTTGACATTACCAAAGTGATATTTTGGAGTGCTTTGTTTGGCATTACCAAACTGATATTTTGGGTTATCATGCTGTGTACAAAGTTGAAAGAAAAAAATGTGAAATTGCTTATCAAATTGTTTGAGTGTTTTTCGATGTTTGTGCGTTCAAGGTATGCACACCGAAAGGTTCATGAGAGAACGTTTATTTTTTGTTTGACTAACCCAGCACTGTGTGCGGATAAACGCGTGTATGTGAGAAGGTTTGCCTGAGCACGTAAAAGTGAGAATGTGCTGTTTTTCATTTCCATGAGACGTTCTTTTTGTTCGAAAATACGCTGTATGCTGTGGTAGAGTTTTCATCAAAACTTTGGCCCAAAGGTCTTTAAATGTTAATATTATGTTCTGTGTGAGACTTACGGCGAAAGAAAAACCGGTTATCTGTTCAAAACTGCCATTAGATTCTTGCAGTTTGAGGTTTGTCGATAGAGAGTTGGCTCGATGCAATGCCTATTTTCCATTGTTGTGCTAACGCACAACGCTCTTCGGCTTACTGATTAACTAATCGCATTTAGTCTTCGCGTTGTATTTAGCACAAGCACCGGTTTATATGCGAAAAGCTTCAGTACCGCTGAAAGCGTGCTTGCCAGGAGATCTTGTGCAACAACCAAAACCGTTCTGCAGAGCGATTGCTAAGTGTGCAAAATACGCGGTTTCAGTTGTAATTGGCTGACAGCGAAACAGTTATTACGTTGCTATTTTCGTGTAGCGTGACAGCGAAAGCAAAGAGCGCTCTGCACGCTTCGTTGGCTGGATCGCTGCCAACGCGAGCAGCAGTGTCAGACGTCAACAATAAGTCTGAGTCGATCGACGTTTGATTGCTACACATCGCTCTGGACAAGCCTGACGTCGAGCCAAGTAAAACGAGACCTTTCGCTGAATGCGACACGGTACAAGAAAGTTATATATATCACTTGCTTAGTTTCGATTAGGCTTCAGCTCACATAAGGAAATAAGAACCGTGCTCTGTTCAGTATTTCCTCCAATGTTTCCTGCTGTAGCTTGATTCAGGAACCCCAGGAAGATTATTATCAGTTTGTGACAAGGGGCTTCGTTTCATCACGTGACCACATCTAGTAGATGACGGGAAGGAAATAGGAGAAAAAGCGCGAAAAATGTTTTCAATAAAACGGCGATTTGTTTGCACGATGCCTGATGGTAAGCATCCTGATGTTTTCACACTTTTTTTGCAAAACCTGACGTAAATATAAAATAGGATGGCACGCCAGCTGAAAGTTATTCACATTTACCATGCATGGCACAAAATAATGGAAAACGTCCTTATTTCCATCGGAAAATCTGTTATTCACGCATTACTACCGATTCGAAACTGTACTAACACGTGGCTCGCTGTTTATACGATTTGTTTGCAATTGATTATATAATACCTGAAAGAAAATGTTTAACAGCAATTTTTACCAGTGTAATTGAAGTGTATGTGTACTAACTTGAAGGGCAGTGAATCTACATTTTTTTCTTGTTATGCTTTTGTTTACCGCTTCACCTCAGTAGTCCAAGATTAAATAATGTAACATTGAAGGCTGTTAATTTTTATGCAGCTAGTGTGCTAATTAACGAAAATAATTGCTTGCAAGAATTTATCAACAAGTGTCTTCCGTTAGCTCTGTAATCACATCGGTCAGAATAGGCGGCTCTCTTTGCAACACGTTCTACAGAATTACTCAGTCTGCATTTTAAGGTGGAGTTTGGGCTCTCCACGATTTCTTCACATACTGTCACTAGACCTGATTATTGCTGCAAACTTGCAACGAGGCGCCTCGAACAACTTTTCCGCAACAGAATCAATGGCACTTCCTAACGAGACCGCTGTGTATGGAATGGTGACGGCTGCCTACTTCTTCCTGTTCATGTTTCGCTACAACCGCGGGCAAGTGACTACCGACACAAGAGCGATGGTCAACGTGGTCGTGCTATTCATGGTAGCACAACCTGTGTGCCGGTGCGTATCGGACTAAATGCAGATTTTAGCAGCCAAGGTAAAAGTGAATATCTGTCTCGGGGGATTCCCCCACGAAGCAATGCTTGAGTGTTTTCTAGGCTTATATCGCAAAATTGATTTTAACTGGTCGCCTAAAGCGCATTAAAACTGAAGTGTAAACGAGAACGATTAATAATGAAAGTCACCACCTCATTTCAGTGATAAACGGTTCTGGTAAGTCATTTTGGGTCAAACCACGGACAATCGATTCGACGACGCTATTGATTCGTAGGTAACTTAGGTGTCTTGAGGTTTCATAGCTGTCTTTTTGCAACAATATCTTGTGGTTCCACTTTTATGCAGCAGAATTAAAAGTAGCCTAATTGTGCCTGATCCTGCTTACAAATAACTTTGGTACAAATACAATTTGCTGTTTTATTTGCAGAATGCTGGGAGGACTAAATGGCTTGGTTACTTTTGCAGCGCTATGCATGGCAAGCATCATTTTGTTTCCTTCACCTGCTGAAGACAGAATGAAAAGTCAGAAAGAAAAAGACAAACAAGTGTCAAAATCTAGCAAATCAATTTCAAACAAGAAAAGCAGCTTAGAGCATAAAAAGCAAAAGTGATGGCTGGCAGTTTTTCCTCGCTCATGAGCGATTCACTTTAGTGATATCGGTGAGATCTTTCGAACTGAATGCTTTTCGTCTTCGTCGCTTAAGTTTATGGGTTAGTTTGCTGATAGATTTAAGGTTATCATTCCAGCAACAGACAGAAAAAAAGTACTTATTTGTTCTACTGTTCGCATGAGGATGTTCTTAATTTTGTGCCAGTTTTGTTTAAAAAGCTGTAAAAAGCACAAGCGAACACTTGGGTTGTTCATGTCAAATTTTGTTGCAGAAGAGAACACAAGCAACGCGTTGTGTACATAACTTGGGTTTAACTCAGCTGTTTAAAAACTGAGCAAAAATCCGACTTTTTTCCGGCGAAAATGAGCAATTTTAAAATTGTTTGTTGTTTACAATGATTTTGCGTTACCAACTACGAACGCTAAAAATATCACCTTTGGCACCAGATATTCTATTTTACTAACCACCTTGAAAAATAAAGTTTAGAGATTCAAGATCAATAACCTGGACAACCACACTATGTTTTATTTATCAAGACGTAATTAGCCGTTCTTTGTCCTATTGCGACACTGTGATTAATTCTGACATTTTACGCAAGCCAAATGCATGTCAGCTGATGTGTATTATCATTGTCAGTGAGCTGCTAAGTTCTTCATGTCACCAACGTTCCTTGTTTGTTTTCCGAAACGACTTCTAACGATCCTTCTTTTGTCTTATTACCTCATAGTTTTTCTGTAAAATAAGCTTGTGTAACACACCACGACTGATTGAATAGCTAATTAATCACTTACACAGCCACAGAAACAAAAACATCCTGAAAAGCAAGGCAAAACTCTTAGAAGAAGTAAAACTAATAACCTTTTGACAATTTCTGCCAACTGCAATGTTTTGACTAAGCTGCTACAAAATGGATAGAAGTCGCTCCGCATTTTGTTTTTTTTTTCGACAATCACATTTTGTGGCTGCTGATCGCCAGGGCCAAACAGGTTTTCGAAAACAATCTGACATTTAACAACAGACTGCTGTGTGGCGAAGCCTTTCATGGAAATTGTTTTCAAGACAATAACTTGGCTTTGTATCTTTGCCTCGCTTGCATTGTGCGTTCGTCACATATATATCCATGAGGTCCGAACTCGAGACTCAGAAAGACACGCATTTGAAGCTGAACTATTGTGATGTAACAAACCGCACTCCTCAGGGGCAAGGCCCATCAAAGTGAAGGCAATCTGTGCAGTGCTTGAGCAGTGTGCAGCTTAACCCAAATGATGCTTCGTTTCGCATATTTTCACAACGCATTCCTTCTTTGTTGTGCTATTCACCGACTTCTTGCTTTGCAGATGTTCAGAGCTCGACTAGTGTAATTTTCCTCAGACTACGTCATGGCAGCCCAAAGAATCTTTACTCCGTTTTGATATATTCGAATGTTGAAAGCGTACTGTAGATTTGCAAACTTTTTACCCGCTCCCTCCATTTCGAATTAACTGTTGGAAATTCATGGTTAGCTTTGCTGCAAAAGAAAAAATGTATTGCTTTGCAAACAAGATTACTGCAACCAGAGCAAGTTAGCTGTATCAACCCATTCAAGTATGAATAAAGCAGGCTCTTTACATGATCGAAGCACGGCACTGATTCCTCAAGTCTAGGATAAACACATCAAGCGGATTAGCGTAGTTTCGTCAGGTGGAGCGCTAAAGCCTCGCCGTTCATCACATAAAAAAACAATGCACACAAATGAAAGTTGCTACAAACCGTTTGTCTGCTCGCGAAAGTCAATACGCAATACTTTTGATCGTTTCTGTTGGAAATGACCAATTGGTTTTCGCCGACGCTGTAGGATCCGAAACAACTTTTCTGCTGTTTTTCGAGCAGTTTTTTTCACAAGAAGGTTAACCCTTTCTGCTTCTGAAAAGCTTTTTTTATTAATTAATATTGCAAGCGTAGCTCGCGACAAAAGCTATGCAGTGGGCAAAGTTTACTGAGAACTAACACCACATGCATGGATTTGGACGCCTATGCCAGGGTGCGGTGCAGCTGCGTCGGACCTGGGTAGGGTCTGGCGACAGTGACCAAAAAGTGCATTGAGCGAAAAAGTCGCAAACCGAAAGTTTTTGTTTTCTTGAGATGGAAGAATTAGTATGGCAGCAAAACTTTGCATTTCATACCAGCACAAAGCAAGGCGGTCACCAGTTTGAGTATTTAAATGGATTTAACAATCCTGGCAGAATCATAATGACGATGGTAATAATTTTCCCAACTTGAAACAAGGAATCCACATTGGTAGTCGAAACACGGAAACAAGGGAAAATGAAAAACTGTCCTCAGCAAATATGTGCGCAAAACAATATTTTTGAGTGAGAAATATTTAGCATAGAAATATTTTTAAGGTAGTTGTTGTATGGCTGGTATAAAAAATCTAGAAAATTTGCATTTTGAAGACCGCTTCTGCTGTTTTTAGAAGCAAATGTCACACCAACTCTGGAAAAAAGGGAGTGAAATGGCTCTTGGGATTTTTCACACCCCAAAACGTTTAGTTTATTTGAATAAGAGCCGATAATGCCTACCTAGTACGCGAAGTATATGCTCTGTGAGATCGTAGTGTCTGATTATTTCCTGGGAAAGGATTTCTTTCGATAGGACGTGTCACCAAATTGGGAAAACCTCGTGATGTTACACTACCCCAAAAAATTCCAAATCCAAAAGTATCCAATTGGTTTTCAAGCGAAAGTTCAAGACTTTCTGCATCATGCGATGATTCGATTAGCTCTCTAGCGCGATCGGTCGGCGAGTTATGGCTGAATACGTTCGAGCCACTACAGTGGCTTTTGCTGTCCTAGGGCTAGGGCTATGCTTTGGTTCTTCATCTTCTAATCTAAAATCTTACTGTACGTTTTCGAAACCTTGCGTTGAACAACTCCACCTAACCAGAGTACATGACATTTTCTTCCCCAAACTATGGCAAGCACAAAGGTTGTATGGCAAGCAACAGACAGAATGCGTATTTCTTAGAAAGCATTCAACCCATGACGGTTCTTATAATAGGAAGGGTTTGTCAGCAATAAGAATTCAAAAAACGCAGCGAAGCAATGAATGTTTGAAAATAACTTCTTTGAAGCTGATCTGGTAAAGATCAGGAAGGCATTTTGAAACTCTTCTTGACATTACATACCGCTCCCATACGCAGATTTTCTTAGCAGTGACTGGTTTATGAGGCTCTTGTAAGGTCAGCCTTTTAGCTTCGAAAAAAATTTTTAGTAATGTCGTTGTAACTAGTAACAG
>JGI24158J21664_10000187_pt1 | contig 46385 bp, 30 predicted proteins | sample Ectturendosymbi3_FD_21664 | JGI IMG/M metagenome (IMG submission 21664) | reverse complement strand
GTCCAAGTTTAATGCTGTTCAAACGAAATCGAGCCCTTCATGAACTCTAACAGTTTCCAAATCATTAACTCTAACAGTTTCCGACTGCTAAATGAGTGAATTTACTAAATTAAGTGTTTTAGTGAAATGCATCTTTGCGCTCATTCTTGTTTTAGTCATTTTCATACATCCTAAATATAGAATACGAAAAAATTGTGTTGATACGTGTGCTAGGCATGGTAGGGGGGCGATGGAAATTTGTTTGTAAGAAAAGGGGGCGCTAGCTAAAAAAAGATTGGGAAACACTGGTTTAACAGAATCAACAACATTGGTACCTGCTGTGAAGGCTGAAAATGTATCCAAAAAATTTGTTTTCAAATCAAACCTTTGCATTCGCGCAAAGCACTTGCATGCAATCTCTGTAAACAAAACGCTTCTTCAAGAATCACACAATGTGGTAGCCAGTTGCTATCAACTCTCTGTAACTGCTGTAAAGCTTTAAGAAACACACATCTAAAGAGCTATTCAAGCTCACCCCATGGATGTTTCACTGTAATTCTGAATTCATACCGTCGATGAAGGCTACTGACCAGCAGTTCTGTTGTCTTTAGAATGCCGATGCGTATTAAGCTGTGCTGGTGAAAGCTTGCTTTTCACAAAAATAAGCACAAAGGAGTAAAAGGGAACAACGTATCAAGCATTTTTAATTGTAATGAAAAATTTCGTCTGCTCAAAGACATTTTTGTATGCTACACTGCCTGACAATCCGATTCCCTGAAGTTGTGGAACCCTGGTCTGTGGGAACCGAAACACTTTCCATGTTTTTGTACGCTTGCCGCACAACATCAATCGAGTGTTGTGACAGACAGCGGTTTTAATCAATATTTTTTGCTTTTGATGTGAAATCAACTGTCATGTTGCGTTAAGAGTTTTTTGCTCTGTTTAAATCTCGGTCTGTTGACGTCATGGCTTGGAAAAATTCATTACAAACTTTGTTAGACCTGTTGTGACACCCACGGTCAAAAAACAGTGATGTGTTGTCCGAATGTTTTGACAAAACAGTGGCTCCATAATCTCAGAATGTCACCTTGCTGACAGCAGACTGAAGCTATTTGTCTTTTACGAACACATTTTCTTAAAGTAGCCATGATACCTTTACGACTGCACCACTGGAAACATTCTCTTCTTCATAGTTATTTAAAAACAACTTTGACAGTTTGTTCACGTTTGTAAACGGGCTTCCGTACTTGGTCAGTTCTTAGAAAATGGTTTTTAGTCAAGCTTCTAATCTTCATTCGCGAATTGCTCGCATATTTGGAAGAATGTTGCTTTTTTCTTGGCACGCTTTTCACGTCCTTTGTCTTCGTCGTTGCGACGGCGCATGTCTACTAGGATTATGCTAAGTGACATCACAATCCGTCTTTGGTGCGGGCAGAGAGGAAACGTTCACTTCTTGGGCGTTTCTAAATAGAGAGCTTGTTGTTCTACTTTTTTGTTACTTCCTTCAACGTGTGAGGTCGATGACGTCACACTCGGCAATTAACAAAACGCCGTTTCACATCCGTCGCAGTATTTTCGCAAACCGGTTGCCGGCAAACCGTGGTTGAAAGAACTTTTAATATGAAATGCAGTCAATATCTGTCGTCGCCTCCCAAAAAATGTAATTGATTGAAGTCAGCAGAGCAGGTGGCAAGCCCTGCTTTTGAATGAGTGGCGCTATTGCTACAAGTGGCCTACATCTGCACTTGTTTCTTCTCATGCTGGTTACCTGCTCATTTGTAGGCTACTTTGCGTGTTGGGCGCTTTGTTATTTCAAGACTGCGCTCAGTGCACTACAAAAACCTCTCGAAACTTACTTTGATTGAATGAAGTTAAAAACTCGATTTCTTTTATCATTGCATGCGTTAATGACGCTGCCTTTTGCCGGTCAATCAAAAGCACAACGTCATCCGGCTAAGTGCGAAGCAAAGCTTCGATTTCCGCAACATGCCCTCCAAGCACAAATAAGCCCTTGAAAAGTTAGAGCAATAGCTCCTTAAAAAACTATCTTTAAAGCAGATAACTTGATCCTCCATTTCCTTTTCATTTTTTATATGTTCACTTCACCTTGGCACTCCCGCTTCCCAAAATGGACTGTGTGAGCATCATAGTTTCGGTAGCATTACACATGAAATTCTTCCTACGTTTTTTTTTTTAAAAACTGGATTTTTGGAGAAATTACTACTAACTAAAAACCACGAAAACCGAGATAAATATAATGCTGCAATTAAAAATGTCAAAGCTAATCAAATACAAGATCGCAAACAAAAACCACCTGCAAGCTTATCGTTACAATTATCATTTTCACTGGCACTAACATTGTCAATTGCGCTGGTACGAAAAACTAGCATCTGAATTTTGTGTCATCACGGTCATAATGTTTCTTGAACAGAATGCAAGAATAAGGAATCATTCCATCGTTTCAGTATTTGATTTAAGATACTGTCACCGACTTTAACCAGCGACCTGATTGAGGCCGTTATTGCCACGCGCCAGATACGCTCTCGCAGAATTCCAGACTATTTTTTTCGACTTGAAAGCAAGCAAGCTTCATTGCCCATCGCGCCACGCTGTCCTCATTTACGTGACCTCATCCCCCTATGCTGCGGAAGCGGCATAGTTTGATTGATCGCGCACGGCTAGCCCGCATCAAAGCAACTGGCCTCAGTCTTTTTCCGCGACTAAGTCGACCAACAGCACGTAAGCAGATAGTGCAATTAAATACCCACTTGTCAAAAACCGAGGCATAACAACCAAGACAGCAGCACCCTCCTTTCGTTTACTTGCCGATGACATCGGTAGCTTATCGAGGCTTATCAGGGGCTCTCAACAAACTCTTGCAACTGTCGGTTTTGATCGGAGGCGAACGGCTTACCTACTTCGGTTTGTCAGCGGTACTGTCAGCAGCATATCGATCAGAAAGCAAGTAGTAACCCATACTCTTATCGCTGCTGGCGTGGTTTCAAGTTATGACAATGTTTGCAGTCTCCTTGGTCTGGTTCGCACTAAAAAGAAACCGAAAAGATTGATTTTCCCCATGGCGTGCATCTTGGTTAATCGAGCCTACAACCAGTTTCTAGTTAGAAATCGATTGTGAAGTTCTTTAGGCTTAGAACTATGATTTCACAATCTGTATGTATTACCAATGACGTTAGTATCTGAGCAGTAACAAGAGGGCACCGTGACTGCTTTCAGATTTGCTTCCTTAACAACTTCCGAGCTCTTGCATTCTCCTCAATACGTTTCAATTATGCCATCTGTCAAGACGTTTACAAAGTGTCAGCGCATTCATTCAAAACTAGAAAACGTTGAGATTTTACCATATTTAACGTTGCCTATGTCATAAACCCTTCCACTTTCATGTTACTTTCCCTATTGAAACTTGCCAACTCCATATCTTTTATGAAATTACATGTTGATTGACAAAACGTTTTATTTGCTTAGAGCTTGCCTCAGCAAAACAACCCTGATCCTAGAGCATAAGTGCCTACAGTGTAAAGTTGACGTTTTTAATGGAGTACTCGCAGCTGCAGAGCTGAGCAGAAATTGATGTTTGGTTGTCAAATGAAAACCTTAATTTCGATATGTTTAACCTCTGTAAATTTTGAATGCAGTTTTGTCTGATACAATAAAAAAATTTTTTGTAGAATACGATATAACATAAAAAATATACTGGAAATGCTAATCATTAGCTTTGATACGTTTTTCCTCAGGGAAAACTCCGTTTCTGCGAGTAACGGCTCCAATGAAAGATCAAAACGCGATATCTGGAGACAAGATCCAATTTAGGTGCAAGGTGGAAGGCTGGCCCAACCGAAATCTCACCTACACTTGGTAAGTGGCGTGAGTTTCAGCTATTTTTCTGACGGAGAATTAGTTTGAATAAAAGTTAGAGGGTTTTGTCTCATGCACGCTTCCTATCACCGATGTTTTTCACCTTGGTTTTATTGCAAACGATGTCAGTTTGCGAAAAGGCAGTGCCAAATGTACTGCAACAAGGCTTCGTACAGTCAGCTGGGCAAAGGATGAAGGCATGAAAGGAACCTTTCCACAACAGTGCGGCGCAGGCAGTGACCAGTAACTGAGCTTCCAAGAAGCTTTCCGCCTCCTTCCAATGCAACACAGCTGTGCGATAAGCGATTGTTTAGAAATTTAGTTTAATTTGATCCGCGCTAAGAGCCCGCTTACGAGACCGCTAGCAAACGTAATTCGTCGCTTAAGAAAGATTATCCAGTTTTTGCAATAATTTTAATGCGATTTTACTTGAAAGGAAATGCTCAGTAGCCCACGCTCCCAATAAAAAGTATGATTGATGTGATTGGTGTCCTGGCTTGCAATCTGACAGGGAAGGACTGTCAGTTTGACTGCATAATCCAAATATCGGCAGGCATACTGGTCGTTTGCTTTGGATTATGCATTAATAACCGAAGTAGCTAGGAATTCGCTTCTCCCAACCTCATGGCGCACTCGCAGGCTATAGGTAAGGATCTGTATATTTTTCAACATATAATCCTGGCATTAGAAGGGACGGTGATGTGTTTCGACGATGATGGCGTTTTGTGGTTGTACAGTTCTTTTCAAACGAGCTTAGGCGCGATGAGGACGTAATAACACAGTTGAAATATGCGTTGACGCAGTTATGGTTTGCTGGTATCACAGGTAAGTACAACAGCGGTCAGTTAAACTTTTCCTCGCCACCTGATTTATTTTGACTCTTTTCAGTTAATCTGTGTTTTGCTGAAACAAACCACTGAGCGGCCACCGTCCGTCTGTTAACTTCCAAGCAGGATTAAGCTTACCCTCGCATAAACAAGCTTGGCTTAAATCTGCTTTGGGATGGTCTTAGCAAACCTGCGAACAATAGCTTTCGGTTTGTATTGCAATTTCCAGGTTCCCTGCGGAGTCGATGACTTGACGCGCAGTGTTCCCCGAAAGATTTTACACCTTTGTCAGTTATTCCCTGTTGCCAAGAACCACCACAATCTTCACACCGAGAGCAATTTTCACTCTCTTTATCGCAGTTGTGTTTCCAGTGGCCAAAATTAATAACCTGAAGAAGAAACGCAAGACCCAGTTAAGTCTTCCATTTTGGCAAAAAGCCGGAAGCAGTTCAATGTTTAAAAAACGACTCTCAACCTACAGCATCCCGCATTCATTTTAAAGTACCACCAGCGTTTGCGGCACACCATCTTTGGTGTGGCACGTACACAAACTTCTGATGTATTTACACGTAAACAGTTGCAGTGCATTCAATGCTATTTTTTTTCGGCAGGGGTGTTGTTTCAGCAACAAATAAAGCAAGTCTCTGCGTTTTCTAAATGAAGCGTGAGTGCCTAACATGCCGCTTTATCTGTTTGCAAAACGCTCGTCTGGCGAAAAAAAACAAGAATTCTCGTGTGGATAAGCAACTCGGCTGCTGGTTTGAAAACACTTGGCAAATCGAGCGTCTGACACGCTTCGGGCACAAATGAAATTGGAGAGAAGAAAAACCAGCACTGGTGTTTTGCAAAGCGTTCTGAATTACGACAAGAGGTTACGCACATGCCGAGCAGGCTATATGCTCCTAGAGCAGGATTTCTTGTGTCTGCGCTTGGTTGTAGGCCAACAAGGAACCACTTTAGAAACTTGTTTTATGACTTTGATTAGATGTCATAAAGCAGCAGAGAGTTGCTTGACGAACAAACCAATTTTAAGACGTGTCTCACCACAATTCGAAATTACATTACACCCGCATTGAAATGGAATGCTTATTCAACGATATAACAATATATTGGGCTGAAGATTCAATTAATCCTTCATAAAGCAACAAACAATCCGAGTTTCTTCCGAGCGAAAGAATCTATAAAGATTGACGACAGTCTTAAAGATTTTGGATCTTGACCGAAATTACTTGCAATGACTTCTTTTGAAAACAACAGAGTTATTTTAGGCCATTCATGAATTGCATGTTTGGAGGCAATTTAAAGTAACATGTCTACATCTGCACACATGATGTCTTCCACTCATCTTTGAAAATAGCTTACGCTTCTTGCATTTTCGGCGTGCTTGTGACGGAATAAAACAAACTTTCTTGAGCAGTGAATGCATCACGGGCCGGGTTCTTTTCTGTACGTCCCGTTATACTGAAAGCGAAGACTTGGGATGCGGCATGTCGGTTGCCAGTCACAGGGGAAGCAAAATCCGTAGTTGCTTGCTAGCTTTGCCCGCCGAAACCGGCGTAATACGGTACGTGGACGTCGGAGACGTCGTCCACCAGCTGATGCGGGCAACGGTAATTGGCGCCTTTTGGTGACGTTGGCGGTTACTTGAGGTCAGTTGTACCAAGCTCAGTACGGATTAGGTTCAGAGGAAAGTCAAACAACATATCAGCACTGTTTGAAATTGAGTCCTCAAATGGATTACCGCAAAGCCTTTGCCATGCAGCTAAGAGTACTTGCCGTGAGAAGACAAACTGAACAGTTTTGATGTTTGGAATTTCACATCTCAGCTAACATTTTTTCCTAATGACTGTGCAGCTTGTCTGCTGCCGTGTAAAGTTGCTGCTTTGTCTTTCCTTTCGACTACAATGGCGTTCATTTTTCTGATTGCAAATCCTCAACAATAGGTCGTACCAACCTTCGCGGTCGGGTTGTCCTGTTACAGAGCATGTTTTGGTAATTGTTGCAAAGGCAACAAAGCCGCGAAATATTATTGTGAGTTTATCACCAGCTGGGGCGCTTCGAGCGAGGGGCCTGCATCAGTTTTTCATGCTCTATTGTTTGCGACTTCGGTTCCGCTTTCTTTCCACGGTCTCTGTGTTTGTCATCCGCGCTGTACGTGCTTGGAGTCGAAAATCAAGCTGCACGCAGTTTGGTAGTGCTGGGAGCGGTAACGTGGTCTTCAGCGCAAAAGTGCATGTCTATGGTTTGGCGTGCTGACTACAAGTTTCTAAATCCATGCAGCAGTTGCAGTAACGAGATTTATGGTCGAATTCACCGGTATACACATTGAGACTTTTCTTACCCAGTGGGAAATCAACGATTGTTTCCCAAGAAGTGGGCTATTTCTTCGGTGGTCAAAGAGGATGCAGGGATTTTTACAAGAGCGGAGGCGACTTTGAGTGACCTTACTGCACCGTTCTTAACTTGCTACTTGTTTGGCAAAACTATTTACCGAACTGCTCGAAATAGCCAATGTGAAAACTTTTGCAATAGTAAACGCATGTTCAGACATCATGCTCTCGCGAACGTCAAACGGAAAGTTTTAAAATAGGGAAAAATAAATACTGATCTTTCTGATTTTTAAAACTTTAAACAGTGACCTAGCGGCCCGCTGCCTTTGAACTAGGGAACGTGACTAATGCCACTGTGACCTTAGCATTCATAGCAAAGGAGAAGTTTGCATCCATTCCGATATCCATATGTATCATCGCTGGCGCCACCCATGCTCCCAAAGTTACGCTTCNACCTGTTAGTGCATGTCATGTAAAGACGTATAACCGAATAACCTTACTTTTGCTGTGCATGGATTTTACATCCGTATACGCCACGNACTTCAGTTACCAGTTCACGATTCGAAGTGCTGAACTCATGAGATCTGAGAAGTACGCAACAGTGAAATCCAGGGCGAGGCTGGAACAAAAAAATTAATGGTCGGGCGGAGCATATTTAGGGAAAATCACACGGCATTGCAACACGTGACGAAACAAACAAACAAACAATGCATAATTCATATCTCAGGTTCGCATCGCTAGAAATCTTGTACGTCAGCCTTTCGCTGCTGGTAATAACAGATGGCTTTTTTTGTTCCTGTTCCTCCAACAATTGCCTGATGCTCTGCCTTCAGGTACAAAGATGACCTCGTGCTCGACCCGATGTACGACCACCGCTTGTCAATCACCAGCAGGAGTTGGGGATCACGGCTCCGAATGATCGACGTGTATACATTGGACTCCGGCCGTTATCGATGCGAGGCATCGAACGGGTGGCGACGAGTGGAAACAGTAGCAACTCTCACGGTTTCTTTTAGTGAGTACCGACTTCTTTTTTCCAGTGTTTCAGCACTTGTTGCAACCATGTGGGTCGAAAGGATTTTTTCCAGGGGGGGAAAAAGTGGATTTTTCCAGGAGGTGGCCAAAAGGATTTTTCAAGGGGTCCAACGGTGGTGTAATTTCATTTATTTCATTTCACTAACTCGAAACTAAGAGAAAAACAAAATTCTAATGAAATTTAATAGAAAAATATCAAATTTCAAGATCCAGGAGGAAAAGGACCCCCTCCCCTTCTCCGACGAACATGACTGCAACATATCATATGTCGCAGTTCTACCTTGAAACACTTTTCCTGTAAAGTAAAATCCAAATACTGAATTTGATTCAAACTAGTCGAGTACATTTAAATGCAATTTGACTTATTATTGCATTGTAGGCTGCCCCAGATATAGCGCAGTCCTTTCGGCACTCATTCGGTAAAAACTTTCGCAATCTTGAGTTTGAAATTTTCGCTTCCAGCACATTGTTTCCTGGGTTCAGGACGTGCCTGGTCTTGGTATGCACACACCCAATTTCAAAAATAGAGATGCTGCCCCGCTCAAATCGATTTTCGCGATACGTACATTCGTCCAGCCGATTCGGAAAAGGTCAGAACTGCCAATCTGCGCAGCATGAGCTGAGAAGCTCACTTGACGAATGCCGATCTCAAGCAGCAGATAAACTGCAATGCTTGTTTTTCGGTGACCTGACACGCAGTGCAGTGGTTCAGGGTCAAGTCGCGAGGACTGAGAATTTTTGCAAGGCGACCTTGGGAATAAGGGCGGTGGTTTTGCTAAAGACGCAAATAGGAGGAACTGCTCGAAAGTTTTGTTTACAGTACACAATACGTTTACGCAAACACAATAGCCAAACTTAGGCGAGATGTTGTTTAAAACAGACCAAATGAATCATTACAACATAATTGTAGAAGTGTTGTTATTATACAGGGTTCAATTTTTCTAGTCAGCCTCAAGCAAATGCAATGGAAATCTTCATTTGATTTGCTCGAATGATGCCACTTACTTAAAACTCTTGAATGCTGCAAAAGACCAAAGGTTTTGTTGGTTACATTAATGCCTCTCGCTGCAACCTGATCCTTCTAATGATGAAGCTTAAGACTAAATAAGCCTATTTGTATCTATGAAAGGTCGCCGGCATAGTCCATAATTGGGCGATCTCCTTATAGTAGAAATTTAATCTTCTATAAACTTCCATTTATGGCCACGAACTTATTGCAGTTCCAGTACGCTGCGGTTTTGCAGCAATGCAGCGGCAAATTGTCCAAAATGCTCCCTGTTGACAGCATTCTGCCATGGCTTAGCTCGGTAAAGAATTTTCGAACATCGGTCAGCAAACACAGCAACTTGTCCCATCAAATGGCAATCACGAGAGACAGGGGACCTGTATCTTGTCAAATCGTATGTAGCAACTTGCAAATTTGCGAACGTACTACTGGACGTTACGTCTCTAGCGATTTGCAGAAATTTGTGCAGAGTGATACTAGTTACTTCCGGCTTAGTTTGCTGTGTTATCGTCGACACAGCAAATAGTATGTAATTCTTGTTGTTAATAAACCACGTAATGCGAGACCACTCACGCTTGACGAAAGCAAGGCCTTAAAATACCTTTTCAAAAAGTAAAATACCTTTTCAAGAAGGCTAGTCACACAACTGCTGCATTGGATATATTCGCTTCTCTCTGCGCAAAGGTCGTATATCTTCAATAGCTTGAAACTTGTCAGCACTGAAATTCTTTCATGTGTGGACTCTGCTGTGTGCAATCGTGTCAGCGGTGAAGCTGCACGACTGACCAGCAAACGGTCGGCTTATTGCACAGGTCTGAATAATTTGCAATCAGATGCTATCACTACCAAGCTGCAACTTCAATGCTCAAAGAGCTTGAATTGAGCAGTCATTCCCAAGAACGCTGTTTCTCAGTCCGCACAAAACGGTACACAACAACATCGTCACTATTGCCAGCGAATGCAAATATCTGCGCCAAGTCGCGTCATAACCTTTGCAGCAATTATGGCGGCAAGCTACGCCTTCAATTCTTGTACGATAATAATAATAATCTTTATTACACGTTTGGCATTTCCTGCGCTCAAGGCCGTAAAAGCCGCGAGCAGTGACCGGCACAACAGCTCCCATTTCCCGTGGCCGTACCCGACGGCGTCCTGGCCACAAGCAGTTAATCTTGAAATCTCAGTGATACGACAAATCCTTTGGCGTCGACGCACACCACTCGGCAAGGCGTACGAAATTCAAAATACTGTTACGGCTCTAATACATTAGGCGCCGGGCTGGTTCGTTTTCTTTTCGCAGTCCGTATTTCGCTGTTTTCGCAGTGTTGTTTGTGCGGATTTGTTCTACTCGTATTTTTGTGAGTACCTGATCAACTGGGACGGTGCGGCAATAACGCGCGTGGGAATAAATTNTTTTTGCATTTCTCCATTCCTGACAAAACGGCTGTCCCTTAAAATCTTCGCAATAAACGTATGCAGTCACTGTAAAGTTTTGCCTTGAGCTTGACCTGCAACATTCCACAATCGACGCAGCTGGAACAGTTTTATTTGCATTCGCAGAGACGCCTCCGCCTTTGAAAGATAATGAGAAGCCGACTTTGTAAGTATTGCAACCCGAGTGTTGTCTGCTGTTTTTAAGGAATCGGTTTTTCGCGTAGCTTCCGCCCTGTGCTGAAAGAAATGAAATTAGCACCTGGTTATTTACGTGGAAGCTTTTGTCTGCCAAGCACGTGGCGAGAGCAAGAACCGCAATGCTGCAAAAAACTTAAAACAGCTTTCATAAACTTCGTGACTTATCTGACAGGTGAATCAGCGATGTGTCGCAGAAAATGAATGTCTCATCGTTGTTGTAATTTGACCGTTTTTGCGCAGCGGTGCTTTCAATAAGAAATTATTGACGTGTGTGTTTTTGTTTGAAGATTGAGATTTTATAAATTTGCGACTGACTTTGTTTCAGAAAAATGCCGACTGGGCACTGCGAGAAATACAGCGGGTTTGTTTGCGCCAAATATTTTCGGGGAATGAGCGTTTTCGTCGATCCCTTCCAGTACCAGAGCGAAATGAACAACCAGATCAAGATGGCACTGAGCAAAATTTGTGAGTATGACAACGGAATTGTCTCGTTCAGTGTTGCACTAATTGATTTCATTCAAACAATAGGATTACAAAATATTGAAACCCACAGAAAAATATTATGTAAATTATTTGACGTGCGCAATTGCTTAAGCTTTCAGAACTTACCGCGCATTACAGTAATGAACGTGGAATGAACGTTTAGCAAAACAAGGCCGGGAGTTAGTTTTGCAAAGCCGATAAAAAGCAAAAAAGAAGCAAAACAGTAATTTTTCCTCCGCAGCTTCATGTCAGGACGCTGCAAGTTTCTTGAGCTTCGGAACTCCTGCACTGTGTTGTGTTGATTCGTATGTCTGCTTGAAACCGCAAACAACAAACCCGACACAGTCTGATAAAATGCATGTGCGTTACAGCAAATCCATCAAAGTTTTCCCAGCGGTGTCAGCGGTTTCTTCTGCCAGCCTTTTGTCATTTCGTATTCCCACAATGCAATGCGTCCAGCGACGGCCAGAAAGCCTCCCCTGGCGCACGACTATGTCGGGAAGATTGTGAGCTCTTGAAAAGCGACACCTGCCGGAACGAATACCTGCGGAAAGACAACGACGTCTTTATCAAAGTAAGCATCGACTCTGTCGTTTTCCTGTCAAATTCGCCATGGTTTAGGACTTCTCGTTGATTTTATTTGATACAGAAAAGACGGTATTCTCTGCAGGTGTCATTGGGAAAATTATCTGCAAACACTGTGACATCCAACCTTATGTTTCTTGATTTTAAAACTTTTTATAAAAACAGTAGTTTTTTAAGTAACGTTTCTGTTTCAAAAAACTTTTTAACTTGCACCTCATCCCAGTGGCACATCCAGCCCAAAATTTTGGGGGTTCCAAATCGTTTGACTTTAAGCGAAACAACAGCATTTTGTTTGGGACACCTCCTCTCAAAACACCAAATAACAAGACATGCTAACAATTTTGGGGGCATGACCCGCTTGCCCCCTTCTGGCTACGCCAACGCCTCATCTAAGAAAGTTTTTTTTTCGTTTTTTTTGCAGGAGCTCTTCAACACCGCCGACTGCTCCAAACTGCCGTCAGTGACCGAAAACCAGTGCGTCAGGATCGGGATTCCGGACCCCGAAAGCAGGGAGCAACGTTACCATGGGAACGGCGTAAATTACCGAGGAACAATCAGCGTGGCCGAGTCAGGAAGAACGTGCCAGGCGTGGCCGAAGCGCATGGCGAAAAAGGCGAGTACCTACCCGTCAGTGACAGCGACTCGCTTATTGTTTCGTCAGGGCTACGCGCCTTTGTCCCAAACCAGCCGCAGAGTACGTCATCGCAACCATAAGCTGGTGCTGTTGCTGAGCAATGACAAAAGACCAGTTGCACCAGTTGCCATCGCATACTTGCAATGTTCATCGCGTCCAAATATTTGTTTGATTAAGACAAGTTGTGCACAGTTTTTACGCTGCACTACGTTCATCGACCTCAAGCAAAAAAATAACTTTTGTATATGGATGACATCACCATGAAATTGTGGCTGCATGCTGGGGGTCACGAGGCGAGTACTTTACCTGTTGCGTTGTATTTTTGCGCAGCATCCCGAACTCCTTGGTGGACACAACTTCTGTCGAAACCCGGACGGCGAGTCGAGTAGGCCGTGGTGTTTCACCGATGCTTCTTTCAGCAAGAAAGAGCATTGCAAAATAGAACAGTGCGGTGAGTTTTAAAGCACATGAACTTTGTATAAGGTGTAGCTGCGTGCTTTCGTTTCAGAAAACACAAATGAGCCATTAAGCAGTCGTACAGACCAATCTACAGCTGAGCATATTTTATCGTTTGCCAATTAATGACTGATGCAACAATTTAATGACCGAGCGCTTGTAACACAAACGAAAATAACCGAGCTTCCTTAGGTTTCCTACAATAACCGAGTTTACTTAAATCTAAAATAACCGAGTTTCCTAAAATAACCGAGTTTACTTAAATCTGATTCGTGTTCGGGTGCAATGCAGACGACGGAAACGAGGTCAATTTCCTTTACATCGCGATTCCCTGCGCCTGTGTCGTCTTCCTTTTCATCGGCATCAGCATTCTCTGCTGTGCCTTTCGTCGTAGAAGAACGCGGGTACAGAAAGCCTGCCATCAACCGTCGAATGGCAAAGCCAAAGTTATTTTGCTTCAGAAAGCCGTAAGTGACATCCGATGTATTGGTGGGGATGTGCTTATGTGCTTGTGGTTTATTCCGGTGTATTTCTACGGGGGAATGAAACGACTTATACCTTTCAGCATCAGGCCACAAGAAGGGAGACGCAGTCTAACCTAATGGCAAAGTCTTGTACTCAACATTTTGCGATCAGATTCGACTGCTTCACCCTTGTACTGTCTTGATGCTGACATGAACAGTAGATATGCGGAGCCAGAATCATCGCAAAGTTATGAAAGCAGTGCGTGACAGGCTGATTCCTCCAAAACTCAACGCAGCCAAACCTGGAGATTTACACCTTTTAATCTATTTGTCAAGTACCGCGTCTTATTCATTGCGAAGAAGATAAACTGCAAACACTGTTGTCTTCACGAGTGGTGGTTTCGTTGCTGAAACCGTCAAAAAGCATGAAAGAGCAATGTTGAACTGGCAGCAATGTTTCCTTCGCAGCAATGGGGTCAGTTGCACGACTTGCATTTCACCGGCGTAAGTTTTTTAGCAGAAAACCGAGTTGAAAAGAACAAAATATATTTGTCCATTCTCCACAGGGGAGGCAAACCTTTGATGCGCATGCCTCACGATGAGGGCGCAAGAATGAGAAAATGCGCACCGCGACAAAATTCGCTTCAGACCGTTTTTAGAGAGTCGATTTTAATTTTAGAGAGTCGATTTAAATAAATCCTTTGCTGCTATCCCTTTAGGTCACCAAATGCAGTCCATCTGCAAATAAACTGCATTGTTTGCAAGCTTTCCCAATCAATAATGCGTTGAAAACTCGTGTGTTTGCAGAACGACATTCCGCGGATGCAAAGGTCGTGCGTTCGACTCATGGACGAAGTCGGAAACTGGGAGGGCGGCAAAACGTTCAACGGGGAAATCGTCGGTGATCCGCGCTTCGAAGACGGATATCCGGTGAGTAAACACAGAGTATTAACCTCTCCGCAAGATCGATATGTGCAAAGCTGGAAGTTATCTTATCTCCCTTTCAAAATATTGCTTGCTTTTCAAAACGCCTTTAGGCCGCTTTCCTGCGTAAGCAGTCACAGAGCACGAGTGTTCAACATCTGCAAAGACATAAACTAATCCCCAGTCTTTAACTTGGTATGTGCCCCAGCCGAGAAATCTTCTCCGACTGAGGAGTCAAAATGTTTGTAATCCGCCACATGCTTGACGCAAGAGCAAGGTCAAGATCTCTGTTATACAGGTTCTGTGCTCCAATGCCGGCTGCCAACCAAACAATCCTTATCTAAGTATGAACAGCAATGACTCAATAGAGTTCTTTTTTACTCCCGCCACGAAGCTTCCGCCTGGGTCAAAAATGTTTTGAAGACCATTACAGCTTTAAACGAGCGTAATTGCTTGATAGACGTTTCCCACTCGCGGGCCTGAATGTTTTCTTCTCGTATAAGGCCGCGATGCTGCAATCGTTCGCGCTAAATGATTAAAACATTTAAACACAAGCGAGCCAATTAAAACCGAGCTGACGAAAATCAAGCCGGATGAAGTCAGGAACTCGGTTCAAAATAAAAATAAAGCGGCCAGAATCAGGCGAGGTGTGAACTTGACAGTTGTAAACACTTGTTGAAGAGTTCAAGTGCTTGCAGAGCGGCAGCCTTGATCGCAAGCCCTGACGTTTTCTTTATCAATTAAAGCGCAGATCTTCGTGTTTACGAGCAAAGCTGTGACGAAGGCGCACACGCGCTAATAGGTCGCACGTGCATCTCGTGGGCAACGGCGCGAGTATTTCTCAATCCGAGATTTGAAGCCAAAGTAAGGGGGACTTCATAATGATAAAATTGCATCTCTGACTGTGCGGAAAGTATCGGAGAGGAAACGATGTCACAAGCAAAAATATACAACGGCGTGTGCATGGGCGTCGGAACGGTGGGCAGGGGGTGCCTTGGCCTCCACTGGATTTTGAAATTTGTTATTTTCGTATTAAATTTTAATAAAGAAAGGTTGTTCTCTTAGTTTCGAGTGGGTAAAATGAAATTTCAACACTGTTTCCCCACTGGAAAAAAATCTTTTTGGCTGCTCCTGGAAAAATCCCCGACTGCCCCCCCCTGCAAAAAATCTTTCCAACGCCCACGGGAGTTTGGAGTCGCTTGTGAAATTGCACAATCTGCTATCCCACCGTACACTAATGAATGCTGCGACACCTGGTCAGCTTTGGAAAATGAATTCAGGATTCGGGGAAAGGTTCTGTGTGTGCCGACGTGCTCTGCGCCGATGTTCGGAACAGTTCGCGTATTTTGAACATAAAGCAACAAGGACTGTGTGGCTCTTTCGTGCGTGATTGCTGTTTTCCTGAGTTGATTTTTGGTTGGAAAGCCTTCATTTTGTAATGCTACATTGAAGGCCGAAATATCGCTTCAGATGCAAAAAGCTTGAAACTCCTCTTATGACCTTTGGGAATCCGACATGATGGTTGAATATGATGCATTTTTGCCGCGGCACAATTTAAAGAGATTTTATGCAACATTGCAAATTAATTCAATAAGCCTCAAGAATATACCAAAGCAGAAGTAGCTGCAGGGGTGGTTTTGTTGTCAAAACTAAAATCAGAAATGGAGCAAGTTGTCTGAGTCGAAAGCGTAACTTCACGCTGCGGCCTACCCGTTGTTATTTAGGGATAGACGCTGCTGATTGTCCCCAAGTGACAATTTTGTATTTTAAAGATAAACTTATTCTATTTGACGGATGATTTCGATAAATAATCTAATCAAGACTCTTTGCAAACGCGATTTACGCAAACGCTGCCATTTCTAACTTCCTGTGGCGCGTTTTCTGTCTGTATGGCAACCATCCAAATTTGATTTTCCCTTTTTGACTTTTTTTCTTTTCCTGCAACAAACTCTAGCACCGAGCAAGTTCTGATAAACAACAAAACGCGAACTATTCCTGAAGCCGCGCGTTCCGAGAGCAGAGCGCGATTTACGCCGAGCTTACCCGCAAAATGTGCCAGAAACGCACCTTTCCCCCCACACTCCGCAACGACTTCTCGCAATCGACATTTCTCACCGGCATCACGAAGTGGAAGTATTTCTATTCGCGGCCGCTCCGCGATTTCTTGTTATCGAACAGCGATCGCTGAACGATTTCGGCGATAAGGTGCCGAGCGACGGTGTTTGCCGTTTATCGTTTCATCTAAATAAAGCGGAGGGGGTTCATCGTCGACGTATGTTTCGGCGATAGACGCGTTCCAATCACGTGTAGCACCTTGGTAAGATATACGCTCAATCATTTAACTGATGTGGGGACGTTTTCAAAAAAAAGTTCAAAAACATGCTGGAATGGATGGAGCTCGTCACGATGTAGCGATATATGTTTGACTAACATACATGCAAAACTGCCTGTCAAAAACGTGAAGCACGTGAAATGGCTGCCACACCCCTATAGACGGTAAAAAAACCTAAGACGTTAATTAAATTTCAGTACGTATGAGCTGTTTTGAATCGCTCTGCTGAAGCTACCATTTGCGCAAACCTTCCTTTCTCGTTTTATAAAAAGCTAGCTCGGGCAACGGAAATAGAGTTTCGATTAAATGGATGTTGAAGACGGGAAAAACCTGTTATATTACCATCAGCAGTATTGTGGCACGACTTGATCTTTGCCTGAAAAGATGTGTATCTGCCATTTATCAATATACAGCTTTTAATGGTAGCCTTAAATTTCGTCTTAGCGAAATAGCCACATCCCGTCCAGTATAATGTATATGTTTAACCTCTTGACATGGTGTGTTCCACACTCATATTCAAATGGCATTTATAAGCAAAACTATCATTGCTACAGGTTGCAGTGAAGATGTTGGATGACCATGTGACCTCGTCACAGCGGGATGCATTCATGCGTGAAATTGACTTGCTTTCCGAATTGCAGCACCCCAACATCGCTTCCCTCAAGGTAAGTCGCTGGAGATCCGTGTGCTTGCCGCGATGCTGCATGTGGTGCAACCATAAGTTGCCGTGGTGTTCAAGCACAGGGTGTAGGAGGGAGGTGTGCAGGGAGGGTTGTAGCCCGTGTGTGCAAACATAAACGACAAAAGTTGGCGAAACCCCAGTTGTGCTTTGTGTGTTGGAGTGAGCGCAGGCAGAAAGCAGGGACAAGCAAAACCTTTCTCGGGCTGTGAAATCTTCATATCTGGGAGGAATGTGCCATTTGGCTGGTTTTGTGACAACTGAGTAAATCTCACAAACATCCACCTTCTTGTAAAACATTAATTAATAGAGACCGTGCGACGTATCGCTGCTTTGTTTGTTTTTATTGTTCTACCATAAGTATTAAAAATACAAGCAAAGACCTTCTTATACAAAACGATCGCTTATATAGACTGGAGCGTGTCAACAAGGACCTGTTTCTGTCGGGCTGGGTTGTTGCGGCATAATTGCTAGTTGTCGCTAATGGACAGGACATTGCAAGCAGAGTAGTAGTAATTGCAGAGAAACGTTTTTTTTTGTACATTTATAACTTCAGGAAGTGCTTCGTATAAACGGATTCAGCTTTTTGTTGAACGTTTCGCCACGACGTGCTCAGCGTTAAACAAACGCGCCCTATCCCTCGTCCTTCGCGGATTTTTGGCACAAAAACATCGCTGTCGGGCCGAGCGCTACTAATTAGCACGCTAAGCACCTTCCTACTGTCACTACGGTGACGTGCAGTTAATCATTGTGACGTCAACCGCTACTCAGCGTGAGCGTGGAGATGGCATGCGCGACGTGCACGCGCATTCCGAAGCAAATTGCCGCAAGGACTAGCTGACACCGGCGATTTAGTGAAACCCGGCAAAGCTGTCTTATTGTTTTCTTGTCACAAGCGATTTTCTGATCGAAAACTGCAGTTTTCCAGACTTTGGGGTGCAAGCCTATCGATTCTGTTGTTGCTGTCGTTGTGTTGTCCTCGTCGGGCAAAACAACTATGTTTTCAGTAGTCCTCATCAACGCTAAAACGTGTCATTCGTTTGATTGTTTGGAAACAGTGGGTCTGAGATAGACGCAAGTGTTTTGACTTTCGGAACTGATTTCTGATTTCCACGTAAAAATTCGTGGTTGGGGTTCTTGTTAAGGTTTTTAAATGACGTACATGCCACCATAGAGAAAAAATTGCAACATTCCAGTGAAATTCGTGACTTCTGCCAGTTTGTCTTTTCAAAAGCTGCAAAAGATTATCGTGTAATCTGGCTCGATTTTAATCACGAAATCAGTGCTGCCAACACACACGCAGACCTGTTGTTCTACGTATGTCGTTACGAGAAATCAGACATCATCATGTGCCAAGAAAGCAAACGTTTTTACCCTGAGGCTGATCGCTTTCACTACGCAGTTGACAAATCGTGTTTAGATGTTTTTGCTTTAAATCAAGCACCAACAATGATTTTATTACACTTAATGCAAGCGTGATGAGTGGGAAAATTAACCTGACAAACAAGACATCTTTACGTTTCGATGAATCACATCAAAAACCTGGAACCCCAGCCAGCTGCCAGAAAATTCTGGCTAACGTGTTTGACATTCATTTTCTAGGTTTTTGAGTGAGTAATTCCTGTGATTTTATTTTTACCTAATTTCTCCAGTTCAATTGGTATACGCCGTTCCCAAGTTGAATTAATCCACTCGAATGTGTTGGTTTCAGGCGGTCGTGCTTGAGTCAAACTGCCGATGGATGTTATTCGAAAACGCAGACCAAGTAGCACTGCAGCACCACTTGATGTCGCATTGCGGCCAAACGAGAAATGCGAATTTGTTGGACGTGGCGACGCAGGTAACCCGGTGTTTCTTCGTTTTTGCCGCTTTCGACGGACCGTGGTCGGAAGTAACTTATCTTCTGTGGTTTGTGTGGAGTTTGACCGATACGCGTACTTGTAACTGAACCATTATCGGCGGTTATTTGAGACGCGACCGCTTCCGACTTGTCGCAAATGATCGCTTTGTCGTTGAGATTTATTTCGTAAACTTTCCTATGCGATGGATTAATTGAAATTGAAACACCGCAAAGACAAGTAATATTTTCTTTTAACCACCTTATTCGCTCCTGCATGATATATTAAAACCATTAGGCGATATTACAGCTATCGAACGTCAGAACCACTCGCCATACCTTCGCTTAATAGGCGCATTGACGTGAAGACTGGCTATTTCTTGTTCACTGAACCCCTATTCTCTGAATGCATGCGTCTTTAATTGCAGATCGCCTGGGCAGCGGAACACTGGTGCGAGCGCGGCTTTGTTTACAAAGATCTCGCGGCGAGAAACGTTTTTGTGACGCCGGACGCCACAGTCCAAGTGAGCCTTCTTGGATTTGTCCCCAGCGCCAGTAGGCCCGGGTACCAGCAAAGCCCCCCCAGCCCAATCAGGTCTGTAAAAATTTCGTTTGGAACCAACGAACGTCGTAGTCGTTTATTTTTCGTTAAAGGCGTGTTGTTGGCTGCGCAGCTTCATGTTAATATTAACGCCCAGGCCATCACGTTGTTTTCACGTAGTCTGCATTTAAAAAGTAAAATGTTATGTTATGCGTTCCTCGCTCGAAAACTGCAAAGGAATCCAAAGTGGCTCGAGGCTAGGAACGACGAAGCGAATTTTAGAGTGGGGGGTTCGCTCTATGCACCCTCCCTGCACCATGGTTCATTGATTATGTGACGTCATCGACGATCATTCAACCTTGGAATGCCGTTTTGCACAATTTTTCTAGCGAGGGGCGCATGCTGTGATTTTCATTTCATCATGGAGATTTTTTTACTTTGCAATGCCGGCAATTTATAAACCAAAAACGTTATCGTCATATCCGTTCGCAAGACTCTGTGACTTTACACTCTGGAGGGCAACCTCTTGCGCGAGTAACGTGCATTTGGAATTACGTAACATTTTAAGTTTTTCCTGCTCACACAACCATACCGAGATTCCTTATTGCAAAACAGATGGTTCCAGTTTGTGACAGATGTTTTATATCAGGCCATCGCTGGAAGGGGGAGCAACGCGTGTATGATGTAACGAAACAAGGTGAAATTAACTGAACTCACTTCTTAACAAGGTCATCCAAGTCAGGCATCCAGCAAAATTTCGAAGATAATATACTTCACAAAGAAACTAAAAATGCAGTGGATTAGAGGGAGTTTCCCATATCTCAGTACCCCTTAAAATATTGGGGTATTCAGGACCTGCCCCACCCCTTGTTCCCCCGCCCATGCTTGAAACCCATGTTCAAACAAAGCCCTGTGACTCAGCTTGCCAAACTATGCGTTGATTGAATCGCATCGAGCTTTTGCACTGCTCCAAATATGTCAGCACCACAGGAATTCTAATGCCTTATATTTGCAGGTGGATGTCTCCGGAAAGTTTGTTGTCTCGGAGGTTTACCACGAAATCAGACGTTTATTCCTTTGGCATCCTTCTCTGGGAAATGTACAGCGACTTTCTGGAACCTTACTGCGGTCACACCAATCAGGAGGTGAGAACGCTTGCGACGTCACAATCAACTGTTCAGCCGTCGCGGATTAAATGCATCTATCACGTGACGACGGCTGTTATCAAAAATACAAAAATGCAGAAGTCGCATTTCGACTTAATGCGAACACAGGACTGAGACAGATTTTTTTCACTGAGTAGCAGAGCTCGAAATCCGACAAAAACTTACCTTGCTGCCACAAGCTCGTGTAAGGTTTCAGTTATATACGCCCATCCTTGGTGCTCTCAATATTACACGGTTTCTTTCTCTGTTTTCAGGCTCTTGACATGATAACACGAGGAGAACTCCTCTCGTGTCCGGATCAGTGTCCAGCTAAAGTCTATTCACTGATGCGTGAATGCTGGGCTGCCCAACCAATGCAACGACCCACGTTCAAGGTAAGTGGTTTGGTTGTCAGTGGCCTAGGTATGCGCGTGATTAGCAACCCCTGGAAGAACACAAACCTCGTTTTTAAATAAATGTTTGCAGAAAGGTTCTCTTGGCCGCGTTTCATAAATCTATGTTTGTAGTAAGCTTGTCTTCTGAAAGTGCTGGTGCATTTGCACGCAAAGTTTAAGGTCAAATAACAAGTGCGCCGTCGATAGACGCGGCAATGGTGACCGGAAACGGATTTTTCGTCGGCCATTCCAATTTCGAGAGGCAATCACGCGCACAGACTACGTCTGTGGCTCTCCTCGGTCTAACTTAATTTGATAATTGTCGTAGGAAATTAGTGCGAAGCTCAACACCTGGAAGTTGGAGAAGCCGCCGATGTTCGATACGACACAGCTACTTTGCAGGTACAATGACCTCTATGCACTGCTGGAAATATTTAAACCCCTAATCACTTAATGATTAGCATACTCCACGACCGTTTCGCTGAATGCGCTGGGCGGTAATAAAGCACTGTTCCTGGGGAGTGGAGAAACACTCCCTTAACTTGTTCGCTTCCCATTTCCTAGTCTTTCTATAAGACACCTATTTGTCTGGTGGATATTAAGTTGGTTATTTCATAATGACATTCGAGGTTGCAACGCCATTAAATCGAGAAGGTAAAACTGGAAAGTAAATACTTAACTTGTTAAACGAGGCAACTCTTGCTACGCAATGTCTAATCATTGAAAAAGGTCACGTTTTCACTCGCCATTCCAACAGAGCAAAAAGAAAATGTACTTCAGCTTTACTTTTTTTAAAATATTTTTTAAGAGCAGCTTTTGGTATATTTTTCAAAATTGTTCAGTGAGCACAGCGTGAGGAATCCATACATATTGAAAAGTGCTTAACCTTTTTCTCATATCACCGTCCTTTGCGAACCTACCGGCTTAGAGAAGTTGCGTAATCATCCTTCGTTTCACAAGCAGGTCAACTTTCTCAACTTCAATTTATTTCTTTTTAATTTTTAAACTGTGGGTCTTTGACCGGTCGAACTAGACAAAAATTGCAGAGCGAAAATTGCTTACGAAAGAAATCTCCACAACCATCAACTTTTTCAAACCCTAACAATTTATTTCTCCAAACGTGTAGCGTTCACGGAAAGTCGATGACAGCCAGTGGCGTAGCCAGCCCAAAATTTATTTGGGGGGCAAACAATTTGAGGGGGGCAAAATTTTTGAGTTTATAGACGAGTAGCATTATTTTGTTTGGGATTTCCCCTCTCAAAGCACAAAATGACTCGATATGCTAAAAATTGGGGGGGCATGGTCCCCTGGCCCCCCCTAGCGACGCCTATGATGTCAGTCACCCGGTTTGCTGCCTTCCTCCTGAGCGGTGTACGATCTTTGATCAGTCAGTAGAATTTTCACGTGTAGGGTTGTCTAACGTTGTAGAGCAACGCGTTTTTTCCACGTTTCTCAGCATAGTACAGCATATAATCCGACAGCAATGATGCGAAATTGAACTAATACTGTAGATTGGTATAGCATTTTACTGAAGAGCATTCCGGCTCTAATTATCACCGGGCAAAACCAAAGATCTTCTAGAGATAGGTTAATTTGTGGTTAGTTAGTGACATTCCCTAAATCTATAACCAACGCGACCTGACCCTATCGTGCAATCTGTAATTGCTTCACTAGATTAGAAGGGTTGCCTGGAAATTGTGATGATTTTGCTCGGCCAAACGCGTTACAAAGCGAAGAGTCAAAATTCTTTTAAATATTTTTCACCTTGAGTGACATTGATTTTGGGTTTAATGACCTTGATATTTATCTGCATGCCTGCAAAGCGATGAATGACGTGTCGCGTAAACGTTTTATGTTTTCCTTTTGTTCAAATTAAGATTTGTCTCTACTTCTCAACACGGTGTTTATCCAAGATATATTTTTAGTTTTATTCTATTAGGTTTTCAACCTAAATCTCACCTCTACCGCAAACAGTATTCATATTCCATGTTAAAGATTCCTGTTTGCTAAAGTCTAGTACAACTATGTCCAACCCGCGGCCCAGTGGAGGGTTTTGTGCGACCAATTTTTGGTTTTCACTGTAGTAAAAGTATTCTACATACTGACAACGTGCCTTTGTGACTTTATCACGTTTGTTTCCATAGGGGTTAGGATCCGAACAATTTCAGTATATTAGTTTGAGCTAAATTTAGTTCGCTAAGATCAAGGTAAGCCAGTCAATTCAATCAAAGCGCGGCCCTCAATAACATGCCATTCATTGTGCGGCCCTGGTCAAGTTAGTAACATACTTTTTGGCTCAGTAGGCCATTTGGGTTGGACATAGTTGTCTGTATGTCACGGTTAAGACCACGATTTTTACTTGGGAAATTGACACACTTTTAACGATAGACAACCAAAACTTAACTTGCTTGGCATGATGAAGTTAGTTTTGTAATTTTAGCAAAATGAAAGCTTATTGGTGCGCTTTTTTTTTTCAGTGATATCCGACATGCTCCAACTCCTCCACCAGAATATTCCTCGCTGGCCATTGATGTCAAGTGTGCTTGGGCAACATCTAGCGGTCCCTTGGAATATTTACATTCGAACAGAAACTTCTCGAAGCAACAGCTCACGTCGCGAGACGACCAGCTTGACGAAGATCTTCCTTTCAATCAAGAACAGGCTCAGTCAGAACTTGTGGCCGATAATTTGGCTGGCAAAGTTGCCACTGTCGAGATATGAGTCTTCTGCTCGTGGCGTTTCGCCTGACTGAGCGCGTAACTTCTGACGCTCACATGACTATACCTCGCTTTGCAGAAACAAATAGCACGCCCACGTTGGGCTGCAGCGTGATTTCGTAGTGAACGGAAATACAAGGGGTCCAGGCAAGGCGTGCTGGACGGATGAACAAACTTTACGAGAATGAGCTTTGCCGTCCTCTTGCAACAGCTTTGGCGAAAAATGCACTTCGCTTTGTCTTACGTGGCAATAGCAAGGATCTGTTAGCAGAAGAACCTGGTAGTGTCGGAACCAAAACATTTCAAAGTCATATCTTGGCCTCGTTTGCCACTGGATCGCCTGACTTAATTGAATTTCTGGCCTCTGCATCCAACATGCGTTCTTCTGCGCGCATTTGGGCTTGCAGGGCGAATGGAGAAAGCGCATTTGGAGAAACTGTCACGGTTATTTCAGGAGATTATATCAAAGGTGACTGTTTAGAAGGATATCACGTATGTGGCTCCAATTACTTAAAGCAAGCGGACTCAAAGTAGATGTGGAGCAAGAAGCTTCAAATTCACTGCGCACAAATTTCTTTGCGGTATGACATATAAGACGATGTTGTCGTACATATTCGTGATGTACAACCACGTTTCTGTCGATATATCAGGCGTTAAAGGACTGACGGTCAAGTAGAAGTGTTTGAGTCTTGTTTTGCTTGTTGAGGATTCATACAGCAAGCGTCGAGTATCAGCATTCATTTATACGACACACAACACACCAGATGTGTGTTGTCAACTCACATGAAAACACATCTGAGCCACATTGCCATGCTTTCACTTGTAAACAGGGGCGTAACGAGGGGGGACAAGGAGGGCACAATTCCCCGGGGGCGAATCATTATGGGGGCGCCGAAAAAGTCCCAACAATGCCATAAATACTGTCTTTACTTTCTTCAATAAAGTACATTTGCTTCCGAAAGACCTCAGGTTCGAACATGGGGCACCAAACGTGCTTATTGTCTCGGGCGCCATCTTACTTCGTTACGCCCCTGCTCCTAACCTTCGCAGCGTCATGGCATAGCGTTCTACTGTACTGTTTAAGGTGTGAAAGCGCGTATGTTGCTCGACGTTTTTTTCTTATTAATGTCACGCCGTTTTCTTTTATACGACTTGCGGTCCCGCCAGCCGTGCATTGCTTCGCTTAATTTATTATCGCCGAAAACCTCGACTGGAGTGAATTGGCCCCGAGAACGATCCTCGTCAGTTCAGCCCTCGGGTCGTTCGGTCGTTTTCCGAGGCCTCCTTTTCCTCTTTGCAAAGTGTGTTGAACAATTCATATATTTGCACCGGGCGCGCTCCTCGATTACCGGTTAGAAAGTTTCCTTTTTTGTCACCAATCAACGAACAACCCCGCAATGTCAACAGAGTCGCTTGCCCAATATAACAGCATTAGACAGCTGCTTCTGTCAGCTGTTTAGTCCTGATTGCAATGCCACGGGATCGGTTCTCTGGTCACATACTTTAGTGTCTCCTGTCTTGGTACTATTTCGGCGCCTTGAGTATGCCGTTTGTTATGGTTTGCATCGCTTTTTGATTGTTTGTTTTTGCGCTGCTCCACTTATTCTCTTGAAGTTGTGAATAAATAGTTTCCGATGTATCTTGAGCTGAATCTGTGATTTATGTGGTATGTTTCAGCGACTGCACCTAAGACAAGAACCTTATCTTGATGCACTTTCTGAGACTGAAATCCAAATGTTTACACGTTTAAATCAAGCATTGGAATAACCAACACATTTTTGCACAAAAACAAAACAGGGACAACGTGAACATCCATAATGAATATTTGACGAAAATCGTTTTTCAATGTGTATTTTTGTCAAAATTTCCGTTCAACGAAATACATTATCAGCACACTCGAAATAAAACCAAGCCAGTCAGAGAGGGTAATCATTTGCAGCTAGGAGCCTGTAAAACAAAAGTTAAAAGTACATAGCTTATTTTGAGATAGTTATTCAATTCGGTGTGGATGTAAGTTCAGTATTCATGAAATGACTGAGTAAAATGAAATAAAAGTGCAAATCAATTTTATGAGATAAGCCTTTAGTCCCCAAACAAACCGAGTCATGCCAGTGATTGGGGCTGGTAATTGATAGTTTCTTTTCACCCTGTTAACCGCGTTCGCCACGAATTCAGGCGAGAAGCTTTATCAGTAATGAGAATAATAACGCGAGCCGGGCGGTGCTTCGATTAATTTGTCAAACACTACCTGGTTGATCATAGACTGCTTTCAGCGAACTCGCAGCCACCATCCCATTATCACATCTTGATGTCTTCTCTCTGTCAAGGTAAAGATCAGAAAGCCTATAATCGAAAGATGAACTGTTGCGGTGTCGCTGGTGCGAAGTGACAGGTCAGTATACCACCCACCTACGCCGGCAGAGATTCGACCGCGATATGAAGCTGAGTTGATCTTCAACCCTGCAGGTGGCAAGCTTGGTTTCTTAGCAACGCGATCTGAATCGCTGCGAACAAGTTTCCCGCGTTTACGGTCAACCGCGAACGTAATTTCACGGCGATTTTCGTTATCAAAACCAAACCGTCAACTTGTAAAGCGGTAACTTTTGTTAGACGCCTCCAAATCTTCTTTTTTAATTCCTAAGCCAATCAGATCACTCCTACGTCACAAGAAAGAAAACGGAAGATGTGGTGAAAGTTTTAACAGAGGCAATAGCATTTATATTTCAGTTTATGGTCAATTCGTGTCTAATATCGGAAGCTGGTGGGATTCAAATTTTTAAATATTTATGAAAAATATATGTGGATATATAGTGTGAGCTTGTGAAACATGCACTAAAATGAGCAAATGTTCAGAAATGTTTCATCGTAAGAGGAGATGTAATTGCCCAAAGTGCCGCCAATATTGCAAACGGCGAAATATCATTTTTCTTAGAATACGCGGTGAAACTTCATGTCAGTTAGTTCCCGGATGTTACCCACGTGACTTGGTTTAGTCAGAAATGATGAGGTTTACAAATCTGCATTTTTCCTCCGTTATTTAACGTACGCTCCTGTACGACGGTGACCAATTGCAGTAGTTGCTTGTGCGTTGTTTCTATGTTTGTTCGTCTTCAGCATTGCCTGCGCGTAACAACCAAAACCTCAGTTTGTTTCGTGGCGCCTCACGATTCCTGCATTTTCTTGAAATTCCTCAATCACCCCAGCATGTCGACGATGTGTGCAAGCCAAACATGTGCAAAAGTGAATATATAAAACTAGTAAGATACTGTTGCAACGGACAAGTATTGCTTTAAATTTGTTGAAAATAAATGGTTGACAGCCTCAAACTAAATATCTCGCAAAAACATTTAAAACCTTGATCGAAACAATTTACTTGCTTCCGTACGCCGTTGAGCACCTCCATCCGATTTTTTTGTTAACCATTTACTTCAAAACCCGATGTTGGAATATCTTCATTTCTCTCCCACTGCCGGATTCCTGTATGACTTGAGTTAATGCAGTAGTAGCTGGTGCGCTGTTTCAGCGTTTTGCTCCTCTCTCAGTGCTGACTGTGTTTATCAACTAACACAGGGCCTCCGAGCTACGGCCCGGGGGCCAAATCCGGCCCGCGAAACCATTTCATCCGACCCGCAAAGACATTTCATTAATAATGAAAAAATAATATTTGTACAAAACATTTGTTGATTTGGTAGAATGTAACATATCTCGAAACAATCACATTACGTAGGATGTCCGGCCCTCCAACTGTTATGTACTAACTTATGCGGCCCTCGGACAAAAAGATTGGGGACCTGAACTAACACCTATAAATTTGTTATCACCAGGATTTTTTTAAGAAAAATGTTAGGTACCCGGTGTGGATCGGTAGGGACCCGATTTCTCTGATTCTAGGGACCCGATTTTCTCTGATTCTAGGAACCTGATGATAATTTCCTTTGAATCTAAAAACCCGGATCGGGTCCCAAAACACCTTAATAAACACTCTGTTATCACTAACCATTTTTGTGCTCTTGTGTTATTCGAGTGCCATTGTGATATGGACCATGAGTCTGAATCAAACACGCAAATAAATAAAAAAATATAAAAAATCCTTTGACATCTACATTTTAACGAAAAGAATTACTAATTACTCGATCGATTCAGTTCAAGGCTCTTGCATATTCAGTTTAAAAAAAGCGCTCAAACTGTTACCGCGTTTTCTTTCAAGTGATAACTCACAAAATCTGTCCAGCCTGGATAGGACCAGACATCAAACTGGCCAAGTTCTGGTTTAGGGTTTCCACCAAAAAAAGCACCAACCGCCAAAATGCTGTTGACTGACAATAAACTGGTACGTTGCCAGTTGTCACTAAGTTCATTAATGCTTTTACAAGGCGTAGACTTGATCAGCATGTATAAGCAGACCTGGTCCGAGTACAAACGTTGTGTACGACTCCGAGATTGCAACGAAATACGAAAACGTGGCAATCGTTAGCTTCTAGCAGCGTAGGTTGTGACCGATTTAAGAGAATTCAAACTTCCAGTCAGGACCGCAACCATCTGATATTTTCCGGGGGGTCAAAATGGTTGTAATTTATCGTTGTACCTATAACAACAAAACATGGTTTTGAAAGCTTTGGGGGGAAATTCCCCGGTTGCCCACCCCCTGGTTGCGGGCCTGCTTCCAGCTAACTATCACCCACCTTGGGCAATCTTAGAAATAAAAGGATTTTCTATACACTTGTGTTTTTATTGTACAGTGAAAAACAATATGTCTAAATTGCTTGCAGATGTAAGGGCTGACCATGCGTAGTGTTTCGTGAAATCGATTTCCTATCAACAATTTGCGATTGATTCTTTGCTTGTTTCACTTGTGGAGTGAAATTACTTGAATACAGATATGTGCAAGTTTGAATCATCGCAAAAAGATGAAAGCAGATCCCAATCGGCTGATTCCTCGAAAGCTTGCAGAAAACCAAAGCTTTTATTTGTCTAAAAATGTGAACGCACGCAGATATACTTTATGTTCTTAGGTGATTCGTACGCAATTGTGTCTACAAGTGACAAAAAGTATGTGTATGACCCTTCTAACAATACTATTTTATGAACTGCCACAGGACTTGATAAAGTTAACAAGTAGTTTTTTTCAAAAAATAAAAAGTGCAAGTATGCTTTTCGAAACAAATAATAAATTTTGAACCTTATGTAATAAGCATTTTCAACTCTCTAGATGAAAATGAGTCATGTTATTATCATCTTACTGAGAGAAAATCAAAACTACTAATAGAATAAATGTTGAACGTTTTGCTAAATTTAAGTACAGTAGAAACAACATCGTTAAATTCACTGATTTTAACGAAAGCACGTTAAGTGTTTCAAAAACAACTGTTTACAAATCCAGCTAGATTCAATGAATCTTGCGATGTAAATAATTTTTTCCAAACGTTTGGCAACATTTCATTCACTTTATTAGTTTTTGCGTTTTTGTGTCTGACAACAATTTTTGTTTTCGTTTTTTCTCAAAACGAATTTGAAAATTGACCAATTCTTTACTCTTATTTTTGGATTGTACGTAGGTTTGTCAAACCGTTCAAATGTTTAAGGTGAATTGATATGTTTTGCTCAGGCCCATAAAAATCTTCTCCAGATGTCACAAATCACAGACACTAAAATTTTTTCTTCGTTTGATTACTGTAGTGTGCAACGCTGTGAAGCCAACAATGCCGGAGAGTGGTGCGCAGTGACTATGAAGTCGGCAATGAAGTGAAACTACATGAACAGTTCCAGTTAATACTGCCAGACGTCTGGAACTGCAACCCTGTCTCAACAATTTGATGGCCACCATCTTCCAGTTATCCTGCTTCAACAGTGTATACGCCATGTGCAGCGGAAAAAAATTGATCTGTGTTGAATTGCTCAAGCTGTTGCAAAAAAAATGATGAATGAATGCCAGAGACGCGATGCTGATACTAAATGTTTGTATGAAAAAATGGGTCGTTTTGGTCACGTATATTATTTTTTGACTTTCTACAGTAATACCCACTTTCATATTTTGTAATTAAACGTGGCACACATGCGTATCACAATGAGACGGATCATTTGGTGTGAAACATATTGTGAAAACACGAATTAAGGCAGCCACTGCTTGTGCCTCCCGCGCACAAAGTTAAAACTGTGCACTGACGCAAATATCATTTTGCTTCGTCTTGTAAAGCCTCTACTGGATGGATAAACTAATCGATTATACTGTCCGCGCCTTTGGCAGTAACTCATCACACTCAAGTTACATCTCTTTTCAGTGCCACCGCCGTAATTGGTAGATTACTAAAACAAAATACACTGGTTTTGTAAAATACTTCACACAGCAAAAGTTGGTTGAGAACAAAACCCCAGTTTGAAGCAAATCATAAAACTTGATCATCACTGATATTCTCAGCGAAACCTACATCGTGGCATTATGTGCGTTTTGGTGGTATGTGTGCTTTGACGATCTACGAGTCTACGACATTAGGTTCAAGCGCATGGCCCATTAGGCCACGGCGTCCGGTTGCGAGCAGTTTTACCATTCACGAAAGTAAGGCCCTTGCCAACTCAGGTCAGCGAAAACTCACTGTTGAAGTGGTGAAAGATAGATGCTTTGTTTTAAGCTGCTAGAGGTGACAGTCAACGCAGTAACAACTCGACATTACTCGCGCATCGGTGACTGAGTCACAAGGATGTGTTTTAGAAGAGCAGGTTTGAAATGAAGCTGCTATCTTTGTAGCTACTTTACTGTCTCAGCAAGCATCTTCGCTATCAGATAAACTCGGCTTCTTCAATCAGAGTTCTGCTAAGATCACTTTATGTATTGCACCAGTGACTGAAACACGCTTCGCTCTATGAAGAGGAGTGCGAGTTCCCGATAGTAGTCTTGCTACCAGTAACCAGATTTTCCATTATGACGACGATCCGCCAGCATTTCTGATAGTAGTCCTTTGTGAAGCTTCCCCATTACCAATCACTGGAATGGCCGCTGTTTAATCACAACGAAGCTGCAGTAAGTACCAGCTAATTGTTGAAAGCATCGTGCATCAACGTTATCTCATTTTCCCCCCATATGGACTGCACCCCAGCTAAAACGATCTACCATTTGCTGCGCTAAAATCCCAGTGGAATTGCAAGTTGAAAATGTACTGTTAAACTTGTGCCGTTTTTATAGACAAGTTCCTCAAAACCATAAGGGTATGATACATTGCCAACAACGGTAAATGTTTTCAATTTACCTTTGCATATATCATATGGTAAGTTTTTGTTTCAACGCCATTAGTCAAAAAGGGTATCCACATACGGTAGAAGCCCTTCTGCACAGTGAGGGAATGCATGGAAAAGCCTAGCCCTTTAAACACCATTTTGGACAACCATTTTACAACGAATTATGTGCGATGAATGAAGTTTCAAAGGCTTTGGTCTAATTCTTGTAAAAACGTATCCGTTTTTCGAAGATCCCTGCCTGGCTTCGAAGCCTCCAGGAGAATTCGAATAACGGCTGCTGGGTCATTTTAGAAAGTACTGCTTGAAGTTATCGCTTTAATCTGCAATCAGACTAACTCAGTGGTTCTTAAACTTTTCTTTACCACGTTTCCCTAAAGTATTTATCCTTTGTTTCAAGCCTCCATGGCTATAAATAAGTTGTAAAAGCGTATTTATTTATTGGTAAATTTAACAGTCAAACTTTCCATGTTTTACAGCGCTTAAGGGTTCACGTCCCCTGGAAATTTATTGACGACTCCCTGGTGGGGCAGCCCTCCTGGTTAAGAACCACTGAACTGACTTAAAGACAAACATATGACGTATGACATCAATAACCCCTTGCAAAAGAGGGACAAAGAAGGAATTCTTTCAAGCTGATCTGCATTTTGCATGCAATGGCATTTTGCATGCAACGCAATTGCCTCTGATGTGGGTAATAAGCAATGATTCGATCCCGAGGGCCAAGACCTCTCATCGCTTCTCCAACTTACTTTTCAGCAATAGTTCTCGTTTTTCGGTGAAAAAAGGCTTTTTGAGATCAATCGTATGATCTAAAAATATAGATAGGAGCAGTGCCATTATTCATAAACGTTTAGCCAATGAAATGTCTATGTAGCTGTAGGCTCGTGAAAGTTTTAACTTTTTCCTCCAAGAATCTTTATGCACTGCAATGTATGCATTTTGTTTGATCCAATTTTGATTCCTGCTACATTCTACTGCATTGAGTTTGATTCCTGCTATAGATTAGAAGTCTTTCTTGCTAGATAGAACGCTCTAAGACGAAGGGGTGGTTTGGAATCAATATTTTGAGGCAACGCCACTTTGTTTTTTCGCTACAAATCGTTGTAGTCACTTACTGTTACAAGTAAAAAGGATAATGGATCTTTATCCGACATAAAATTAGTTTATGTACGACCCGTTACAACCAGTGGCGTAACTGACGGGGGAGAAGAGGGGCGCATCGAGCTTATATTTTGGTTTTAATGTACTTTTGGTTTTCAGTAGGTTGTTGTTTTCTTGTCCGGTGATTTAGGGCTTTCATGTAGCCATCCACATCCGAGTTCACCTTCATTTCTCAAGTGTTCGCTAGTGGGCCCCTACAGTGGCCAGTTGGCCCCTTTCAGCTACGTTTTTCCCCTGGCTCAAACCTTCAGTTACGCCACTGTGGTTACAAAACATCACGATTACTTACTAATTCTGTTTGTAAGTGAAAGAGCAACACAGGAACACTCGAGCAATTAGAGAGGTTGTTGATCTAGAATACTCCAACCAAGGTGCGAAACTTTGAAAAAACTTAACCGTCCTTGAAGTATCGGAAAATATGAGTTCCTCAGCAGACCAATCAGTCTCTCATTGCCATGTTCGCACGAGTGCCACTTGCAGTGTGCCAAAAATTAGCACATTCAACTGTTTTTTTTTGTGAAATTGTTCAAAATAACAATGACTTCTTGCAGCGCGTACGATAAAAAAAGAAACTATTGTTCTTTCAAACAATAAGAAGTGATACGAACTTATCAGTCGAGACTACGGATGTTTGAGCAAACGAATGTTCTACGCTTGCACGGGTAGATGCTACTACTCCATCCGTAGTTGCTTGTTTGAACCCAGATGTTCGGAAGCTTTGAAAGCAAAAAGAATGGATGCTCGTTTGCAGAAACAAACATCAGACGTTTAAGGCTGCCAGCAGCGGAAAGAACATCAGCTCAAGACTTGAATACTTGTGAATTCGAGTAACATTTTGTTGAGTGGTCAGACGTTTTTGTAGCTGCTGTTTTCGCATGCAACTCCAGAGTTTTCGCAGCGACAGGATCGCTGTCCTTCAAAATGTGTTATGAGCTCTACGCATGTGCTGTGTCTGGATGAGAGCCTTTAGATTTAAACCTATGACACTTAAACTCAAAGTCGAACACTTGTAGCTACTTTTTCAAGTTCTCCGCTGTAGATTTTGTAACTGATATTGCATTGGATTGACGGCAAATCCCACAGCAAAATCGTTCATACTTTCTGCATGGAATGCTTGAAAAACGTCGCCAGGGTTGATTTGCTGTCCAGCTTTTAAAATCTCTTTTCATTGATTACAAAATTATAAATTATCGTAGATGTGTCGAGCTCCAGTTGCAACGCTTCTCAGCTGCCAAATTCGGTTGCACTGGTTATAAAATTTCTCATAACATTACTAACCCGGCAAGTTATTTTCTTGGTCATTTGTGACAATTATCACCAACAACGGTTTATACCTTGTGGCTATTCAATGACTTTCATGTAAGTCTAAGGGGGTGTTGTAATGGGTTGTAAATTTGAAAGACTCAAGCATGCAAAGTCGCAGTCTAGAATCTAGACCAGATACTTAACGGAAGAGGTAACTAAGTGTTGTAATTGCTGTTCCTTGGTCGATATCTAATTGTTTTCTGGTATGAATGAATACAACAATGGAAGATCTATTAGTGAGAGAGGATTGAGAATCAATCTCGGTTAACGAAAACTACAATTTAAACCTACTTTTGTGTTATTGCTGGGACTTTTAAATGGCCACTTACAGTTAGCGATGATGCAATCCAGAGAATGTAAGCAATTAGACGAGAGCAGTTCGCAGCTGGTCGCATGGATCATAGGCGTAGAAAGGCAAGAAAAAAGGCGATTTATTTTTTTCCTGCCTCACCGATCTGTCACCATACCAGCGCATTTTCCGTGGTTCTTCGGCGTGCGTCGTCAACAAGGGTTATTCTAATCAGCAAGGTTTTTTTCGCCAGACCAGTGTAGGTTTTGCGGGACTGTTGTTAGTACACGCATTCAGCGTTGAAGTTTCGTAGGAGGATTTTCCCAAGAAATTTGGTTGGCTTGATGCATAGCGTGTTGTGTCTGCAGCGCGTGGTTTCCTTTGCGAGCCTTCGCAGGAGAAAACAACGTGGTAGACGTTGCTGGAAAGGGATCATCAGGGCGCCGCTACCTAATGACTCGGCTGAGGCTGCTGCTCGAAGACTCGTTTCAATGCTTTTGTAGTCGGTGCGACAATGTTTGTAGCAATGCGACAATGGTCTCAAAGCTGGATTTTCTACCACGGTGGCAGAGACGACAAACTTCACTTGAAATTTAACTCGATCAGGGATCTGCATTAGGCTACATCGGTCATCGTAAGCTGCCAGTTGTTGGAGATAACTTGTAACATACTACTATTCTGAAGACTAAATGTATTGTTGTCTGTTCAAGCGATAAAGTTTGAAACTGCGTTTCCTGTTCTTTATAAAGCTGAACGTTTCCGCTTAACCAAACAGACAGAATCTGTCCGATATGTGTTTTTGCAGTTGTTAAAGTCCACCAGCGTGAGTTATCCATTGATTAGTATTGACAGACAACACAATATAATCTTTTTATGAGTTTTCGTCTATCTTAATAGCAGAGAAAGCTGCTTTACTGAAGAACGACATTACTGTTAGCTAATAGACGTCTGTGTGTTTTATTCAGATCTAGTATTGTTACTAAGCCTGGCTGGCAAATGCAAGGTTGAGCAACGTGGGTACATATTTCACACCTCTTGTTTCGCACCAACGACATAGCTCGGTGTGGGCTGAGTATTGAATCCAAAAACTAACCGATGAAGAAGAAATTAGGAAAATTTCAATCAATGCTTCGCGCACTCACGATCTTGACGACGGCAGGTAAGTTCATTAGTTGGTGTTGATTGCACTGTCGTGCATCTAGGCTACATACGACCATGTCACGATAGTCGCAAACTTGTCGTTTGGCGGTTGGGCCCCCAATCAAGGCCTCCTATCCTAGAAAAGAGAGCAAGGCCTCCACTCTTTCTAGAAGGCCTTGCCCCGATCAAGCAACTAGCATTCTGCAAATTGCCCCGCGTCTCGAGAAAGTCTATCACTGTGGCTTTTTACTGTAGATAAGGGTTGTTGTTGTAGTGGTAGTCTATACTGAACAAAAACTGCCTTAGTATACATCTTTGGTGCTGTTCTGCTGGCAGTCCGTATTCACAACAGACAAAAGACTGCTTTGGTGTTAAATATTGCGGTTTGTTTTATGCAATTAAATACACAGGTTTTGTTCTTGTTGTCACTTGATGATTTATGTCTTTCCGATTTGGAATGTTGTTTACGAACGGTCTCTGTCACATTGCGGCCATAGGAAGAAGCGGATAACGCGACACGCAAATCGATCCGCTTGTGTCAAACGTCAGTGCGACGATAATTATGTTCGTCGATCCATGCGGCGTCCTTTCCAGAAACAGATGCGAAAAAGCTGTGATGTGTTCTTTCATGTACCTACACGCTGTCGTTGCCACTTGGGCAGAAATGTTTTCGTGTGAACCACGTGACAGTAAGCCTCTTGCAGCGAAGACTGCAAATTGAGTTTGCAGTCAGAACCGCGTGCCAGTTTAGAAACCTGGCTTTTCCACCCGCAAAGCGGATTTTCAACGCTAATTCGCCACCGCCATCTTCTTACAAAGCGGCCGGATGCCTGACGATAGTCTTGGTGCTGACTTGAAAGCTTCAGCTACCGAGCCGTAAAACGCAACTAGCCTTTATGACGCGCGTGGCAACTTACTTGTTCCTCTTCTAATGAACCACTTTTGAGTTAAACGCCGTGCGCTAGCGTACACTTCATACTAGGTTTTTAAACTTTAGTAAAAGTCTGCTGACATTGGTGTTCAAGTTTATTGGCGCTTTCACGGTTTGACGAGTAGTTTCCGAACCATTTTGCCATTTTTAATTCGAGTTGCGGCAAGCTTCCAGGTAGTCTTAACGCTGAGGAAACGAGTTGTCCTCTCTTTGTTCCATACTGAACCGGAAGCGGTTTGTAATTTCTACAGACTTCGTAAAGAACGTACCGTACGTGAAAAACTAGGCAGGCAGCGGCATGCGCTTTGTCAAATGGATCACAGCAATCGCAAGTTTGTGGTGAAGGCAGCAGCAACGAAACACGCCAACCCACAACCACAATGTCTTGATATCGAGGCAAAACAGGTCAGCGAGGAGGACTGTACTGTATATGAAAGCATATCGACTGGCGTCGCCGAACAGCACGCAATTCGGCCTGATCGATTTATTGGAGGAACTGGCGGGAACGGGCTGGGCGCAGTGACGATCAAGTAGCAATTAACATGCGTAGAATCTTTAAGCAGACAGAATTACATTTGCCGTTCGCGCACGAACAATATTTTACTTGTGTTTTCTTTTTTGTCTAAAGTCTTTATCAAGAATTATTGTCTGTCGACGGCTTGTGCCATTATCGGGAATGTGCAATGGCCTACTCTTAGTAATGCCAATTGTTTTTTTGTTTAAAATTGCCTTCCTGTGTCAAAACAGTTCTGCCGTTAGAGCTTGACATATGTTTAACAAGGTAGACACGTTTTCTTACCTCCCCTTCCTTCGCGGTAACGACCGAAGTGCAGTCGTTCATTTGTTAAACCGTGAGACTATGCTTGTGTGGCTTGCGGTCGTCTGCAGTGGTTGCGCGTTCACGACTCGTTGGGTTGTATCGCAAACAACTGGGTTAGAAACTTTTCGAGTCTCTGCAGGTGATGTGTTGTGTGCGAACCTTGTTCACGCGCACGCCATTCCAGTCGCACAGGACGCAGTAGCTGCTCTGGCCAATAGATGATTAGGGCGAAGTGGAAAACGGGGGAGGGCTTTTGTTTTCAGCGCATTTCTTTCAGGGACGCGTTGTTTGACGCAGAGATTTTAGCAAGCCAACTATTGTGTTGTGTTATATTCAAAAATTGGCGGTAAAACCCTCCACTGGACTGGCGAAGTTCACACCGGTATGGTAAAATGGTGAGTTGTGCCAGCAGTTTGTTCGTGGCCTGCTGCTGGCCGATCTTTCCCGGATAACACACGTTATTACTATTCTTGCCTATGCCACATTCATTGCAGTCGGTAGAACAGAAAAGTGGGGACAGCTAAACTTTTGTGTAACACTAATTCCAACATTTAAGAAGTTTATTAAGAGAGCTTTAAGCTCAGTTGCTGATATCCCTTTACACTCTACAGTTTAAGCCGTAAAAATTTTTGCAATGAAGTTAAATAGGCAGATCCGCGTTTCGACCTCATACAGTATGTGTTTATATAAAACTGTAACCCTCGATCTTTGCATTATACAACGTTTATAAAATGGACAAAGAATATGGCATAAAAACCAACGCTGTTGGTATCCCGAAAAATTGTTTCTTTTTTACGAAATAATTGTTCACTTTGGTTTTTGTTTGTTCTTGTGGAGGCAAGTTTTGGTCGTTTATGGTACAGTTTTGAACATTTAGGGCTTAAATAAACATTACATTAATCAGTTTATTCCTTATTTGCGGTTTTGTTGCAGAAAAACTGTTATCCATTAACAATTTTCTGGGGTCCTCGCTTCTTTTGAAAAAGTCGAGCTAAATTTATCTTGGTGTTTTGAATCATTGCAATTCACATTAAGACTGGCTCGAAAACGTGCCATTTGCCGGCGAGCGTTTGGGAATTTTTGCTGTGCTTCTTTCCTTGGAAATAGCGTCTTTGCTGAATTGCTTGACGGCTGTCTTTGGAGGACCGCTGGTTGAAATATTTGTTAAAAACTCATGACCATGCGGTGTGCAGTGAACTGCTGTGCGAAGTTACAGTCGCATAATATTTGCTTTCCTGCAAAAGGAGCAAAAAACTGTAGCGCATAAAAGTTCTGATAGGGTTTTCTGAAAACCTTGTGGAGTTTCGAGAGCGTTTCTTCTTTACGACTTTTTCATGCTGTCTCTGCATATCCTTCTTGGACGTGAAGTAGAGAAAATGAACGAACTCGATTTTGGCTTTGAATTGCAGAAGCAACTGAAAACGATCCATGGAAGGAACGGTTAAAACGCATTTGCCACTCAAATGTTCCATAATTGTATGTTTTGCAATAGAGTGATTTTTGTGAACGGAAGCAAGTGACGACGTTTTAATCGAATCACTCCACAACTGCTACGGCCTTTGTTATGATCGGTTTAAAGCCAACAACTCGTTTGGACATCCTGGGCGACGAAAAAGTGTTAGGACCTTTCCAAACAAGCCGATTGCTTTTGTGCGACCACGCGTAACCCGCGCTGCAGCAGTGTGCTCATGCGTGGAATCGATCGTTTACCGAACGAAATCTTAGGCACTTGGTTAAATTACAGAAAAGGATTTTATTTGGGGCATCATGTCTGTTCTGGAGCGATTCATTGGGGAGATACGTTAAGTGGCTTTGGCTTATTTCCATATAACGCGCTTTACTTGTAAGAGTGGTTCAATGACGACTACGTTTGTTGACGATGCTGTCAACTTATCGCTACTTGTAAACTGGTTTCCAAGTCACATGTTCACAAGCAGTGTTCCTTTCAAAAATTTTCTCGTGGAACAAAGCATTTATTGTTTACCGGCATCCGATTTGTGTATACTACCTGGAATCAGTATGACAAGAGCAACAATGTACATTCTTGCTGGCGTACCTCCCCTTGTGACTCGATACCTCAGTGTCATCGGAAGAGGAAAAAGCATATCGCCAATATGTCGCAATAACTTGGAGGCGGGAGACTGCGAATTTCTCGAGAAACATAGACTCGGCACAAATAGAAACAAAAACTAAGTTTTTCCAAAAAGCGTCCTTGTCCAACAGATGTGGAAAGCTTCTCCGTTGGGTGCGTTGCCCGTACGTAAAAATCATGCGATGGTTTCATGTCACGCCACAAGGTATTTTACATGGGAAGTATGATGTATACGTTCATACCTTCCTGAAAGGAAAATTGCGATAACATTTCGTATTACTGGAGCTTACCAACACAAACTGTAAGGACGTTGCGAATCTTGAAACGTAGGGAGTTTGAAGAATGGTGTGGAATGTCGGCAGCCTGGGTTCACATCCCAGATGACGAAAACAAATGTTCGTGACTGTTTTCCCTTTACGTAATTATGCTATGACTGGTAAGGGATGTTTTCAAGAGCATTGTTGTGTTGTGATCTTACTGTTAATCACAAACTCTTCTTGAGTTGAAAAGGGAAAACAATGCAGGTCATACGTTGTGATTGCAAATGAGGAAGAAAGATCGCACTTACAGTAAAACGTAAATGCAGTTCCTGCTGTGAAAGTTGTCTTCAGCTTACAGCGTAAAGAAATACGCTTTATTTGAAAGGCTTTCTTTATATGAAGACTTCGAAAATTTACCGACGAAAAGCAAACACTGTTTGAAATTTCTACTCTATTGACTTTTCGTTCGCAACTGCTTCCAGGACTTGTTAATCCTTGCACGCTTTTAGCCCAGCCATGTCCCGAGCCTTGGACCAAACGTCGAGCGATCACCTCAGGTGTCTTCACGGTCCTGCTACCAACATCCATTGTTTAAATCGCGCTCCGATTTGACGTTGATGGAAGTTGGGCTTTGAACTGAATAGACCTGTACCTGGCTTTCCTGGATCTTCCATTGTGATGCCCGGTAAAACAAACAGAGCGATTGGTGCTGAAATATTGATTCGCTGCCGTGTTTACGTTTCTATCAATGGTGCGGAGTTAGTTCAAATGAGACCCACTCGCTTCAGCAGACCTGTATGAAGCCAAAAAGACCCTAGCGCAGCGGCAGATGGATGGCAGCTTTGGGTTACGCCGCCGTTTTTTTCAAGGGTAAACAAATATCGTGTTTTCCTCGCATCCGGTGAAGTCCATCCCATGTCGTTAGTGTCGGGTGCGGAGTCGTTCTTTCACAGGCCGGTTGTTTTTACAACTTCTGCTTGTGGTCGAACTCATGAAAATCTTCTGCAATTCTCCTCCGGTTGTTTGCTGCGCAAAAGCCGAGTTATTGAAAGTGCGCAAGCAACTTCACTCCACAGGTGAAACAAGCAAGGAATCAATCGCAAATTTTTTGATTTTTTTAATCAAATTTTTTCAATCGCAGAATCTGAACCAATCGCGGTAGATTCCTTGCTTGTTTCACCTGCTAAGCGAAGTTACGCGAAAATAGAGATGTGTACAAGTTTGTATCATGGCAAAAAGATGAAAGCAGATCCCAGCCGGCTGATTCCACGAAAGCCTACAGAAAACCTAGAGCTTTTATTTGTCCAAGTACGCGCTAACACATTTCGGCGCGATAGACGTAAAGATCGGTAATGGTCGATAACGGTTGAGAACTGGAGACATACTGCCGTGTTTGATCAAACCTTGAAACGTTTCAAACTATGGTTGGTGGTGATAGCGACGTCGCTTTGACTCAACGCCGCGGTCATCTGCAGTGCAGAGTCAAGAATGCTGATGAGCACCAGTGTTTTTTCAGTGGAGTTGGACCGTGACACCCTGAGCAACCCACCAGGGTTACTCACCCTATTGTTGGTGGTGAGAACTTTGTGCGACGCCAACGACCGAAAGCCATTATCTATTACGATCTACGTCGCTTTACCTGGTGGCGCGGGCAACTGCTCTTCCCTCTGAAGAAACAACCGTCTGTCTGTCAAGTTTGAACAGCTAGAGGTTGAACACAAGAAAAAAACTATCTGGCATGGTTAGCGGCCTCGAGAGGTTTTCCAACGACTGAGATAAACTGGCTTAAGCAATTTTTATTGGGAAATTTTTGTTGCCACATAATTTCTGGGGAAAAATCTCAATGTTTTTCATTATACGATCTTGAGTTGAAACCCAACTCGCCCACCGCCTTCACTGTAGTCATTAACGTACATATGTGCTTAAATATGGAGACTCACTGTTTGTCTTTATTGATCTGGAGCAGCATGTACGAGCACAGCTGTCAGAACGGAACAGGGACATGCAGGGTGGTCCTTTGTTTGCATATCAAAGACTCTTCTTGCGTGTTCATGAACGTCGAGATATTTCGCTGGCACCGCAAACTTGTAATTTTCGTTTGTGTATCTCACCCTTTCTCGCAACCACATTTTTTTCGGTACAGCCTGAAATACACACCCCAGGAAATTTCTGATAAGTGTTTGCACACGACCTCGAAAAAATTTTGGTTGGAAAATAAGCGCTGTTTTACGAAAAAATTTAAAACCCCGCGTTCATTAAACGGTTATAAAGATGGATTGAATTAAATAGTTTGAACGTGAGATACCGGGTTATAGAAGGTACTAAACTGACCAGTTTTTTTTGTCATTACTTCCGTTCGTGCTGTGTGCCGTCCGGCAGTAGTTTGAAGCTCTTGTACTGGCTACGGTGAACGTAAACTCGTTGCTTAGTTCTGTTGCAAAGCAAAAAGAAACGCAAAACCGGGATCTAACTTGCCAGTTTATCACCTCTGGGATTTGACGGCCGATCAAATGTAATTTATTGGTATCACGACGAAGCCAGTTGCAATAGTTATTGCCAGTCGACCATCATTGAACATCTGCGGAATCGGAGTCGGTGAAGTTTGGAACCGGAATGTGTTGACGACAAGCCTAAAACTTTTAGCCATTGCCTTGTCGAGCTGCTGCTGCTGCCACAAACTTGAGAGAATTGAACCGTTTCGGACAAAATTGCAATTAAATGACTTCGCAACGTCTGTTGTTTTCTCCATTGGCGACGTTGCAAAATAGCGATCCAACGTGAGACAGCTTTTCTAAGGTGTTCTATTACAACGCAAATGTCAGGCTGTGAAGATTGTGGCTACTTGCAACCCGTCTTGGAAATGTCCAATGTGAATTTTGTGGACTGTGACTTGACCAGCCACAAACGTGTAATGACCCGGCACGAAATACGTCATTATTCCAAGTTCGCCGAGTGCTTGGATTCGGAACTCCTTTCGTGATTTCAAACAAAAAATGCCGCAAGCAATGCATGCAAAGAAACGATCGGTGTCGCGCAAGCGGCGAAAAGGTCAAAGGTTCACAGCGGCACGTTGAAGAAAAACGTTGAAAATTCGTTGACGAACAGGACGATTTGCTCAAGTGTCACGCAGTGTATTTCCGTACCGAACTATTTGTAATTAAGTCAAATGTCAGGAACCACCGTTACAATAGGAAAGTGGAGGTTTTCAGAAACTATGTACAGTGCTTCCCGATACGTTACAGTTGGTGCAGCTGCAGTCTGATCCGTTTTATGTCAAGGCTCCAGCAAGCCCATCTTTAATGCTCACATCTAATCTTTTTTTTAGTCTGATGATTTCATGGTCGATTGAGGCGTAACGGATTTCTGACTCTATTGTTCGTCGCTTCACACGAAAGCTTTGAAATACGCCGTGAGTGAACCCGAAAAGACTTTTACCGGCAACGGCAATAGAACCAACTCGGCCAGTTATTTTTCATCGACACGAATCAGCCGCTATTTCACAATAGTAGAAACCTAATAAGCTTTCATTCCGCGAACTGGTTCCTTTAACACTTCCCCCCCTTGGGTGGACTGCGTTCGCTGTTTAACTGGACAAGTGTTGGCTGCGTTGTGCTTTCAACAATCGGTCGCAAACTCCTGCGGGATTCCAAATCTGCATTAATCAGTGCTGGTGGCCAGGACCGTTGCGCTCGTCGATTGCCGTTGCGATATCGCAAGAATATGTCGTTCGCGCCCACTGTGACGTCGGCGTTTGTTTCCAGTCGAAACATTTCGCGCATCGGGGAGTAGCTGGCTTGCTGCCAGTATGCCCGGTATTCTGTCATGTGCTGTGCATCGTGGCTTTGCCTTCAGGCGCCCAGCACAGAGCTTCATTTCGCGTGCCGTTGAAAAGACGAACTTTCGTAGTACTAATACGGGTACTTTTGCGTAATTCATGGTTGCAATAAAGCTTGGTGCGTTCTTGACTACGATCGGGTAAGTACTCCGCGAAATGCTGCAGGGACCCACGCCGTAGGCACTGTAAAAAAACATGCACAAGATATTTCTAGTTCGNAATTTACGCTAATATGCAAACTAGGTGAAAAATCACATTCGGAGTTCTCACTCTNACTCCTAGGTGCAAGTTGGTNCGTTTGATGGGCTGCGAACTTCTCTGGCCACAGAAGCCGCAACGGCGATAATAACATTATCCCCAGATGCTCTCNGCAAGTTTCGCGACTCTTTTCAAAAATTAATACGTCTGAAAGCACTGGTGTTGGTGAACAGACGGCTAATATCTGCCGGGACTGTTTGTCGTTCCGCTTAATACCGTCTAAACCGGGCTCGCCCGTTGCTACGCGGAGATACGGGCATTGTGCGTTTGCGGGCTGGCGTTTTCAATCAGGGCAAAGGTATTGCTGGCCGTCGTGTTACTGCATTGACCTTTTAATCTCGGCTTGCCCCACTGCTGAAAAGTGGCGCTGGATTCTCGTTGCAATCTCAGCAGTCAAAACATTTCTCCCGTGTACCGGCGTGGATGCCTCCCTGTATTTAACACGGTGGCAGTTACAATATGACGGAAAGGTTTTGCAGAGTGACGGTTGAGTTAAGTGAGTTGCCGGGATTGGTGGCTGTACAAGGTTTTGAATTTTCGGCTGAATTTAACAAAACATCTTGCCGCATTGCGTTCAAGTGATTGAGCTTAGTCGACGGTGTTTAACATATGTCGTGTTCCGATCTTGTCGCTTTCCGTCGTTTTTCTTGTCACAAAGCAAAACGCCTTTAATCGGCTTAGAGGCTGGCCTCACATGCACCAGCAGCTTCTCGTGAGCGATAGGAGCGACAGGACGCGTTACCGTACCGAAACAAATCGCTACCAAAACAATTTGGCCGTAATCTCCAGTTGTGTGGCTGTGGCCGGGAGGAATGCGGATTTGAACGTTTTTCAAGCTCCAGGTGATTGCCCTGTGCTGTGCGAGAGGCCAAGTGCGAAGAACAGGTTTCACCTCAACTTTAAAGCTAAAAGACGTTACGATTGGGTTGTCCGTAAATAACTCCACGCTATTTCGCTAAACGTCTGTCACTTCTCTTTCAAACGTTTTGAAAATTTCTCGATATTTCACATTTCGAAAACAAAATGGCGTCATCAAACCCATAGCTCCTGCATTCTCTCCAACAGTAAATTTATTCATAGACGCTTTTTTGTGAAAAGAAACGATGGCCACAACATTCCTTTCATCATTGTTGATGCATTTCAAACCAAGGTTTCTTATTTTAACTAATTCCTAAGGAAGAGTATTTTAACGAGTATCACCGGGTAATTCACGTTTGATACCTGTCCCAACTGGCCTTCTATCTTGATTTCAAATACGCTGGGCTACCTTTGGCTTGGGAAGTCTGCAAACCTGTTGGACAACTGGCGACGTCGCGTTGGTGGAAGGAAAACGGAACGCTTTTTGTCGAAGAAACCATCGATGAACACGCTAAGTTGGGGAAGTAGGGATGGTTGCAAGCACTTTTCAGTGGTGTAATTTGGCAACTTGCTCGAAATCGCCTCAGGAAATCCGTTTTTAAGTGTTCTTAAGAGTTTCACGGTGAGCACCTACTGTATGTTGCTCACGTGCGCTGCTGACAAGCAGTTGCCGGTTGTCCTGTGATAGCAACGCCAAGAAGCGTTTTTGTCAGTGCGAGTCATCAAGTGTAGGGACCTCATTTTCGGCAACCGTTTTTTTGATGATGTTCTACTTGGTTTTTTCTTTTCGATTTTTTGCTGTTCGCTTTTCAGCATGCCTGCGGAAAACGTCAACAGGTAGCTCGTAACAAAAAATGTTACTGGTTTCCCATTTAACCTCCAGCAAGGTATGTTTACGCCAGCTCAACGTCTTTCCGTGCCTGCCCGCTCTGCTGGCAACGCGATATTTGGCGTTGCCGTCACTGACACTCCATAGATATCGTAAGTCCTACTTTCACGCTCAGTTGGCTGCTTCTCCCTGGCCGTGCTCTGCTCTTGCAAGCCAACCCGCAAGGTCAGATCGAAAAACTCCATCAACCGCCAACTTTTGACGAAGCTTAAATGAGTGGCCGCTTTGCTCGGTCGTCGTTGGTGTTATTGCAAGCAAATCGACTGAAACCTCCCTGTTGATCTACTGCACGTGCCAAAAAATAAACTGTCGATCTGCTTTTTCTGCCTAGTTGCTTCGTTCCTCGTTCTGTGGTTAAGCAAATGACCTTTTTTCAGGTCATGGAGGCGCGAGCAATCTTGTGAGCAATGAGTTGTGAAAAGAGCGTTGCTGGGCTTTGTTGGCAACGCACACCCTCGCAGCTGGCTTCTTGACAAACGTAGGCGGCTTGTCTTGCCTTCCTGCTGGAACAGACACTGCCTCCAGATAACCTTTAGCTTTTGAAGCAACCCCAAGCTCCAGATGCACTCAACATCATAGCATCGTACAACTGATCGATTCCAGTTAGTTTATGGTTACGCGGCTGTACATGCTTTGATGCTTGTTTCAGCTTCTTCGCCAACCGCGGCAATTATTGTTTCAGTATCGGCGAAGAAAACCTTTCGGTTAAGCTTTCAAACGTCAACTAAGAAGATTTGAAGTAATTAATCTCATCAAAGGTGACGCAGTCGAATCAAACACCAAATTGTTTTAATAGGAAATCGATTCCACGTACCTCTACGCATCCTCAGTCCTGAAATATTATTCAAATATAATTTTCAATGCAATCCCGTCAAACCGCTGAGGGATGACGTGGAAAAGCACGTGCAGATATCTTTGGTGAAGGCGTTTGTAAGCGTTGGAATGTGTTGGTTGATGAAACACCTTGTAAATGAGAGTGTCCATTGGGAAAACGGTTAAAAAACTAGAAGCCGAGATGCTGGACTCCTGGGAGCACATTTTTCTTGACTCACAAACGGCTTCTCAAATTACTCGACTTTTCACCCCAAAATGCTTGTTTGCGAGGCCTCAAACCGTCAAAAGCTTCTGTCCGCTGCACACAACCGAAATCGCTTTTATGCATGATACAGCCTTTGAGTTAAGCAATAGTCGGCTAGGTCTTTGTTTGCACTGGCACGATCAAATGGTTGTTCTTAGCCGCGCCCACTCTTCAGAACTATCAACGCATCGGCGTCGTTTGTCACCGGGCCATGACATCACAAACGGTGCGGTGGCAAACTTTCGTTAGACAGTAGCGTTTGACTAATCGCCAGGCAAACTCCTTTGGAGAAAGCTTGGTCTCGAGAGCTACGTGTTGGATTTGATGGCATAGGCTGTGTGCCAACTGTGACTGTACGTAATGAC
>JGI24158J21664_10000186_pt1 | contig 46393 bp, 24 predicted proteins | sample Ectturendosymbi3_FD_21664 | JGI IMG/M metagenome (IMG submission 21664) | reverse complement strand
TCCATCGACTTTCTACGCACAAAGTAGATTTAAAGCAGTATCATTTTTGTATGACCCTAGAGCTTGTGATTTTTGCGCTCCATTGACTTCCTCCAAGTACTTCTACGATCGAGTTGTCGGCTACACGCCGAGGTGTGTCCAATGGCGGTAACGTGTAAGTTTGCGTCATTGGGGCTTTTACGGGATTGCACGCCTTTTTTCCAAATTTTCATAACTTTTTCTAGTATCGCTTTATATGTGATAATATTGCGCATCTTTATTATATGGTTGTTGTTTACCTCAGTGCTACTGTTACTTTATACCCATTACATAAGGACTTCTTGGGAATTGGAGCACGCATTTACTGCCAAACTCAGTCATCCGTTTAAATATTAACTCATATACTTTAAATTATTGGACGCTTCTCCGCTTGCTTTTCAGTGTGCTTTTTTGATTTAAAACACAGGTACTGTGTAAAGTATCCTTAAACCGCTTACAGTGCGGATTTTATGTAATGAGAGTCAATCCAAAGCAGAACGCTTGAAGTGTAACATTGCATGGAGCTGCTGTAAAAGTAGATTTTGCTGACATCTGTTTTTAAGTAAGAAGACTTTAGCCTTGAGCAGTCCCCGATGTTTTTGTGCCGTTCTCATCAACTCGTGCGCCCTTAAGCACAAGCGATATAAGATCAGTAATCACTTACTATACACAGTGTCGTGCCCGCGAGGGTATTAAAGTGTTGCTTGAGAAAGAAGGTAACCGTTTTGATGTATTTAGTTTAAGCAGATTAATCGCTTGCGCTTGTCACAAGTAAACTTACGAAGTNAATGCTAGACTGCGTGTTTATCANNCGAAGACAATCACAACTTTGAAAAATATCGCAATGAATATGATTTTTTGTCCTCCACTGGTGCTNCTGTCTTTGAATCAATTGCTGCACTTACGTCACGAAAACAGACATATTGTCAGCGTGGCATCGCAAAACGTCAGGAGGTCTTACCAGTTGCGAAGAAGTCCAAGAGCGCATTCAAGTTCTTTTCCCTAAACCCGGACTCGGAGCTTGCTGACTGGAGTCGGATTATAGTCTTTCCAGCAACTGTGAATCCCGTGGCTATGAACTCACAAACAAGCATTCATGTTGAAGTTTATGTGAAGTTGTTTTGTTTATATAGACAAATGCAGCAGGGAAATTATTCTTTTATGAAAAAAAACATTGCGTTTTTTGCCCTTGTACATTTATGGCGACTTTAAAGTGATGGTGGCAACCTTAACATGACCTGGAACCCCTATTGCGTTGGCGAAACCCGACAACCCTGATCGTATGCATATTCAGCAAGTCAGGCATTGCAATGTTTTTCTGAGAGTTGGCAGTGATTTTAGTGCGCAGTGTCCTACTCAGGCCCGAATTTTTTGAGCTAACCCTTGCGTTTGAGTCCGACTTCATGTGGAGTCAGTTTCGATACCGAGCGAATAAAATCGCTCTTGAGTCATTAGTCATTGACAATTTAAAAGCCTTAAGCGTTCATTTGACCCATACGCTGTACGACGCCGACATGGATTAGCTACCAATGTCATTTTTCTAGCATTGTTGCTTACGCACACCAATCATATGCCATTTGGGTACGGCACGTATAGTGCTTGAAACATTTGCTTTGGTGTACAAATATTCAATGTACATATTGAACTTAAACGTTGTTAGCAAAAAAGAGTGACCACGCAGACGCCATCAAGCTGTACAATGCCACCGCTGGTATCGTTTATTCGCTTCCCATTGAGAAACGCACCTGAGGCTGAAGCAGCAGCGGCGAGTTACCGCGGGAGGGCTTAAAGTCTTGGTCCCACAGTATCAGGATGGCCTCATAGAACCTCAGCTTTTTTGCTGGTTTATTTAACCGTCAGTTATTCGATGAAGTTCGAGACTTGGCGCTCGATGTCGCACTTGATCTTGGATTCCTCACTCACTTTTGGTGTGATTGGAACAGGGCTTTTTTCAACAGATGTTCTGGTAGTTTGATCGCCCAACCCCTTTTCGGCTTTTCACTCCCATCAAAAGTATTTTAAGGCAGTTTGTATAGCACCGCTAACGTAAAATTCGCCTGGGTTAATAACAATAACGTCTTCGAAAGGTTTCTACGCAAAACTAACCTCTCGCTCTTAATCTGTTTGAAAAGTAATGGTAGTAGACTAGAGCCTCCCTTACGAAGCACGGCGAAGAACGAGAACACATCAGCATACGTCCAAAAGTTATTATGAGATTTTGTGATATTCCAACCAGAGCTAGACCGACAAATCTTCATGCCGATATATATCGGCCGATATGATGTTTATGCCGATGTATCGTATCGGCACAATTAGCACCTCCAACCTCAGTATTGAGTGAACGAGTTACCAGCACTGCTGGATTTGTTTATGATGACTAAAGATGCTCATTGCCACGGATCAATGCTTAAAAATTGTGTTTCCCGAAATATTACATAAAATTGTTAAATTTTAATATGTAAATCATTATCTTGGCAAAATGCAAAGATTTCCATGTTTTTTTTCAGTTGCAAGCAATTCCCATTTTCCGGCGAGTTGGTGTAATATACATTGTAACGCCTCTCGATTGTGGTTTGAGAAATGCAAAAATGTCGGTATCGGCCCAAAAACGTCTGATCGGTCGGGCTCTAACCAAAACTGTGCTTGTGTTTTGAGTGACGCGCTATTCGCGAGTACGTTGGTCATATGATTTGTGTAAATCTTTTAATGCGCATAGAAGCGGTGCACCAGCGATCTTGCTGAGTGTCTTCAGCAAAAAATATCATGAGTCTCTAAACTTACTGCACTTATTCGTGTAAACGTTTCTTCTTAAAACCATTCGGCAGAAGTCAGCTTTCCGCCCATCCCTAAACAAATTGATAAGACGATTTGTTTTGAAAGTTCCGTCACGTCAAAAAATCTTTTAGCGCTGGTCCGTGCCATAGCTGTTTGTATTCTGAAAGCAACAACGTTAACACTGCTCTTGTTTTAAACAACGCATGCTGTCGTTTGTGATACGGCATGTAGCATACCAATGGCGGACTATGGACCTCACAACATATTGCAAATACCGACATTCTGCCGTCATGAACAGCTTTTCTGACAAATGATACGAGGAATCAGTAATTGCATCGATCCGCCTAAACCCCATTTTTGTGCTGCAACGAATAAAGCTGCATCGTTTTTGACAAGCGGGTCTTCAGTTTTTAAAGGAGATTACTCATTTGATCGTGCGTATACAGTGGTGGTGGACAGCAGAACTGCGAAAGGTTCGAAATCGGCGCTGAAAAATGATCGCATTTACTGACGCAACTACACTGGCCATCGTCGTCATGCGTAAAAAATAAGGTGCCATGGACGTTCTTGTATACCAACAACAAAAACCGAGCAACAGGTTGTTTGCAGACTTGGGTCGTTAAAACTTTCGCTTTGATTTTCCTTAGTTGTTGATTCGCCCTACAGATTTGCTGTATACAAAGCAATGAACAAAAATTTGAACAAGAACCACAGCTTTTGAACAGTTTTTCGTTCATTCTTCCTTGTGATACCCGCTTTGGTCCAATGCCTCAGTGTTTAATAGATAAAAAAAAATGTTCACAGCTTCGTACTTTGTAGCTCCGTAAGTGACAACATTTGGTCTTGCAACAGATAAAAGAACACTTCCCTGATTAGTGAAGTAAGCTCAGTGATGCAAACTAATAGCTTTGCTTCGTATTCATTAGACATAACTTCTGTGGCTTAAATCTACTTTGCATATTTTCAACCTTACAAGCCAGTTCTTCCTATCCTTCCTTTCTTTGTGTCAATCTATTGGACAATCATTTTTATGAAAGAACCTAATCCCATGATTAACAGGACATAGAAATATCGTTTTGATCAACAACTTATAGCTAGGTAGATAATTCGTTGTGCCTGGACAATGATCTACAAACTAATATTCGGGCATGGTAATTTTCATTAGTAGTTCTGGTTCAAAGTCACAGATGTGGACCCCTCTTAAGCTAAGCTTTTTAAAGAAACCCGGCGAAAAGCACAATTGCAAGTGTATCTATTGTGGTGCTTCTGACCGAAGTGGTAGCTGAAATCGTCCAGCAACATTTCATTGATATGTGGTAAACACCAGTGCCAAAACTTGAACTATCGGTTAGTTCTTTGAAGCGGATTCTGTCTCGGCTAGAACACCAAGAATCAAGCGAGTACAGCACTCTAAGATGTTAAGTTGTTGGTAGTTCAAAAGGATATCTCGCATATCTCTTGACAATATCCAAGCAGTCGAATGAAAAGGTTGCGCGTACCTCAGATATAAAAACAATGCATTAAAATGGTGAGAGATGCATCACGTATTAAAAATAGGGAAAGCAATAAACGTATGTTGATAAATGTTTGCGTTCTGAAAAAGTCTATCAACAATTGGAGCATCTAGCGTAGATTCTCAGCTTCTTGGATAGATCTTGTTATTACCTTTCCATATCGTTGAAAGGGTCAGCCTCGATGGGCGTAACCGCAAAATGTGGATGAAATATAGACGGGTGGCGGCTTGTTGCAGTTTTCCGTTTGGCAATTTCCTGAGAACACTTGCTTCAGAAATGTCCAGATGGCAGTTTCTAGGATCCAGTATCTTTTTTACCTTTATTTTTTTCAGCAATCGCCTTACGGTTGAAGTATGAGCTTGACTGCTAACGACTACTTTTGGCAGAAAGTCTTTCATTTGTGTGCTGGTTGGAGATCAAATGTCTGAAACAGTATAATTCTTTAGGTTTGCGGAGACAAATCCAGTGGAAAGCATTACGGCCAATACACTTGCGAGGGCTGCAAAAGCTTTTTCAAGAGAAGCGTGAGGCGCAACTTGTCTTACACTTGCCGAGGCAATCGTAATTGCCCGATTGACCAGCATCACCGGAACCAGTGCCAATTTTGTCGACTCAACAAATGTGTCAAGATTGGCATGCGACGTGAAGGTGAGTGGATTGCTGGATTGGAATTAATACACTGAAATGTTGTATTCGGGTTGCTAGCACATTTGGCTAAATGATGTGTTCTTAACTACAAGTTTTACTGGTCTTGTGTTCCGAAACCTCATTAAGTCTCACTGATGGTAAACGTTTGACAGGATGTTAATGTTAATTTTCTTTGAAGGCAACTGCAACGTTTTTAAGTTGGTCCGGAAAACGTCATAGTAAATTATTTTTTTAACATATCCACAGATAAAAAGCGTTGATATCCTTCTGCTTTTCTAAGCTTTACTACAGAAATTAATGGGTTGACTGTTTAAAAACTATGCTTCTAATAGCAGCTTAAAACTGTATAGCTATTAACCGCAGTCGTTTGATTTACAATTTTAGAAATTTGCATTTCCTGTTTCACAGGGTACTTTGCAAACCGCAGCAATGCCAAGGTTTTTGCTGGAAAAAAAATTATATCAATTTTAAGGCGTTTGTAGTCTTCCTGATACGTCAGTTTTACTACTTTACATAAGAGAGCTGTTGTCAAGAAAAAAACGTCAACTACAACAAAGCAAACAATTGTGCAGACCTGAATGAGTAGGAATATCAAAATTTAAATTATACTGAAGGAAAAAACAAGGAAATATGAGATAAATCCAACTTTAGCACATTTTGAAAATAGTTCAAATTGAAGTGGTGAAAATAAACAGCTGAACAAAAAATTGTGAAACTGCCATTGCAGATTTTCGAAATCAAGCTGCTTTTGCTTTCATATACTTGCGTGAGGTAATTTGAGTTTGAAGGCACATCAGTTTTATCACTTTATATTTTCACCTTCCAGCATACAAGTTCATGGTTCAGCCTCTTTTGCCGTCACATAACTTTTAACAATGCTTATGGACCTTTTGCATGTGCACATTAATCAGCTCAACCGTTGCTTGATTCTTTTATTGCATACTAACGGTGATTCCCCTATAAAGAAAGCTTTCAAAGATATCTTTCAAGTGAAGGTATAGGCAGAAGTAAGGACTGTAGGGTGCCTGCCCTTTACAGAAATGCTTGTTATGTTTTGCTTGAATATATTTCATTTCTTCAAGTTTTCGTCTGTGTCTCATGTAATTAGCTGTAGATTTTAGAGGCCGAGACAATGTGGACATAAATCTAATCGGCTTTAGCGGTGAAACGCAAAATTCTTCATACGTTGTCACAAATTTGTGAAATCAACAGAAGCTAGGCTGAAGCATATTAAACCAGTCGTGCAGACCGGTAGCCACGTGAGGGCATTAGGGGACAATTCCCCCTAAAAATTGTTTCTGCTTTCCAAAATTGTATTCGACATTTCTGACGGCAAACTCACCACGTATATTTATTTATCCCGAGATTTGCATGTACAGTCAGTCGAATGTTGTGCGTTTTTACAATGCACACTTGCAAACTTTTTTACATTGATCATCTGTAATTTCGCTGTTATCGATTAAAACGCTGCATATTTTTGTGATGCAAATTTGTGACCTCATTTAGTGGTCAAGTTACTCTTTTGCTTTTGACCTAATTATTAAATAAATGATTATAATTCTGTCCGCAAAAGTTGTAGTATACGTCTTAATGTTGAAATGTTGAACTTAAGTACAGATTTTGAAGGTCAAAAAAGTATCCAAACACGTTCAGCAACGCAATCCAGTTATTCGGCTAAAAGCTGAGGCATGGTTGTCACGCACGAAGCATAAAAGGCAGACTGTTTCCGCTTCAGAATAGAAGACGTAGGTTAGGCTTAAAAAACTTATTAAATGTTTGGATATCGATTCAAATGAGAAAAATTATTCCCCAAAAACAATTGATTATCCCTCAAATTTTCGACTCTGACTACACGCCTACAGTTGTGTAAAGTGTACCTTGTTCTTTCTGATCAGCGATGTGCAGGTAGGTTTATCGCCAGACGAGCTCTACTAAGCATTCTGAGCGTTTTTGGTTGAGGCGTCACGCAGAAAGGATGAGGGGTTCAACCATACTCGCTTGATAAAGGAAGTTAAAATCGTTTTCGCCTTGCAAAGGTTAATCTCAGTGTTTTATAGTCGCAAATCTCAAATAACTCCCAGAGGCGATGGATGTGGATGCATTTAGAATGAAGTGTTTCATATGCTTGATGTAACTGCTACGTTAGTCGCGCTGTGTTAACAAACAACATTTGACAACTTTTATCGAGTGCTGAGCGTTTTTGGCAAAGCGAGTAGAGAGCTGCATCCAGCGCGAGCGGCCACAGCGCAAGCTCGTAATCAAAACTACCTCAGCTAACTACAGTTTTATTCAGATTTCAAGCACTTGTTATTGTGCTTTTGTGAAATCAGTTTTTCGCTAAGCCGACGGTTCGTTCTGTAAACCAACTTCGATTCGAAATCTGTTTCACGAAATTGCGCTTCGTGATGATCGCAGCCGCATAAGTCAGCTTGATATCGAATCAGCACGATTTTACAGTTGCTGAAACTACCTTCAGCATTTGCATTATTTTCGTTTCCTATTAGTGCAGGACGTTAGAGGTCAATTATATCTTACTAATATTCAAATATACATTGTCATGTTTGTGAAATAAGCTGTGTATGTCCAACTAAATGGCTGCGATGCCAAATGCCTTGACTTCAAGTTTACTTGGATTTCAGCCGGTTATTTCGGAATCGGACTGATACGCGTCTTGCGCACCTACTAATTAAGTTTAATTTTGAAACAGGTGCTTGCAAATTATTGTTACCTCCCTATGAAATGGAGGTTTGTGGTTGATATTGACCTTTACTGATTTGCAAATCTTTTTTTTTTTAATTGGATGCTTTGTCAGGATAAAAATAAGGGTTATGTTGCACAACTTGTATTATGACGAGTTTGACATCTGGTCACGTGCAACATTGCTAGAAAATTATTATCGGATCGTCACAATGACCTCTTTTACCAAGTTTTTTGTAACTCTTTTTGACTTCCGTGCTGCAACAGGCTTCGATAAATATTTTTGACAACAGCTTGGGACCTAAACCACTTGCAAATCCTGTCTTCGTTTCGTTGTAGTGGTTGAAGCTGGTAAATTTTTCCTTTAACTGAATATAAAGTGAAAACTTGGTACACTGTTCAAATAATCACATGTCGTGATGTGCTTTGTTTGATCTAAATAATTGTGTATAACAGAACATTTACAAATCAATTAATTCAATGTGTGGTCACGTCTCTCGTAGAGGTTTCTACTTGGCAACAGGTTGAAATCAGTTAGCTTAAAAGCCAGTTCGTGGCTGACTTGACACTAACAAACAATATAAATATACTTTTCTTATTGTCATAGAATGCGATAAGTTGTTCAGCTGTACTTATCAGAAACGCAAGTTGTGAGAGAGACTTTTTGCACGTAAGTTGCGGCATCTTGCATTAAGGCATGGTCTGCCAGTGCCGTAACTGTAAGCGTGTCGCTAAGAATGTTCTTTCAAGCATTTGTGCCTGTTCTCGCTAAAGCGGAAGCAGGCGCAGAGAAGACACAAGGAGATAGTCAAGCAATCTTTTGCAGGACCTTTTCTATACCTGAGTGGTGTGCAGCCAGCAGTGCTCTTGTCTGTTTACTTTAGCTACGAAGTGATCTCAAAAATAGCTGCGAAAGTTCGGCGACAATCGTGGAGCTCTAGGAAACGGCGGTACAGTCGTAGTATCACTCGTTGCGCGTCTTCACTTATCACGTACGAATACGTGAAGNTCAAATGCGAGANACTACGAGCGACGACGGCAGCTTAGAAAACCAGAGTATTAGTTTGAAACATAATACTTTCGTTTGTTTACGTTGCGGGCGTGCGAGGACCGTTCGGTGAGAGGTGAAACGAGGACGTCTGAAGCCGTCAGAGGTTCGCGTTCATTGCCGCCACTTTGTCCGGCGACACGTGGCTTGCAATGGAGGAAAAAGTTCGGATCATGCTATGAGAACGGCTGCTTTAAACCTCCAGGCGGAGTAATTGGCATAGTATAAAGCTTAATTCTCGAGTCAAGCACAAAAGTTGTCGGAGTCTTGAGCGATAACGAACACCTGAACGGAAAAAGAATAATCTTAACGTGATCGGACGCGCAGTGCCTCTACGTGATGGAAATATTCGTGCAGTCTAGAAGCACCTTTTGTCATAAAGCGAGCTTCGGAAACATAAAACTGGACTTCACTCCTTACCATTATTGACCTATTAGACTTCTAGACTCTGCAATGGTCATATTGTGAGTTTTTTTCTTCCTCGCCAGCGATGTTAGTAAAGCTTCATTGCTTTCCTGTGCGAAGTTTCAAAGCGTGTTATTGAGCAGAATCCAACTCAAATATATAGCTTTGATTGACTGATAAAATGCCACAGAAAAGTTTTGTGCAGCCTGTGGAAACTAGTTTGAAACTTTTTTTGAAAACCTTCTGCCGTGTTTTATAAACAATGTAAAGCAACGTATCAAGTGTCTAGTTTCTTGTCAATTAAAAAAATTAGCAATAAACTTTCCTATTAAAAAAAAACACAAACACAGCACTGAATTTTCTCAGAGATATGGATTGATAAAACAAAATTGATAAAGTTTTGATGATTTGACAAAAACAAACGTGAGCACTGCATTTTCAATACGCAACGCTCCGTGCAGCTTTGGCTCGTTTATTCGAAACTACTCTGTGAAACGAAGGTTTTATATTCGGGGCAAAAAAGGGTGCAAGCGAAGGTATCAAAATGTATCTGTTGTTTCAACAGCTTTTTCAGGTAATCTCAGGCGACTGGAGCGCACTGGGCTATTGAAACTGATGCGTGGATAACAACTTATCGAGCAGTTGATTCAACCCGAGATGCTGCCACAAAGCTGCGTGGCAGAAAATCCTCTGTGACAAGCTTGCCGTCTGAGAATATGTTAGGCTTCCCTTGCGACAGTCGCGAGCGCCGCGATAGGTTAATCACGTGCATTAACCGCACTCGTCAAGCGCGTCATTAATACGCGCCTGGCACGAGGCGACCTGACTCCGTTTCAATCTTCAAATCAAAAGTCGACGCCAGCCGTGTTGGCCTCTACTTGTTGCTTTTTCTTTTCTTTGGATTTTCATGGCCTGAGCAGTTGACTCGAGAATGTTGGGATGTCAAGCGTTGAAGTTTTCGCAGCAAGTTGCTGTTAGATGTAATCGTGGCTTTCTTTGCCAGATTTTATTTAAAAATACAATGAGTTAAATGACACATCAAAAATAGCGTTTTTTTCAGTCCATACCACACATTAAGTGCAACAAAGGCAAGACCTGGGTGGACTTGTTTCAACAGATATCATCCATTTTTTTAAATTAATAAACAGCAACACCGAGAGCTGTACCGTCGCGCGGATTATCCAGTATTCCTGTACGTCGCCTCACAGCATATTTTGATGCAAAAATCACATTGCAATGAGTTATGCCCAGACTTTCAGCAGAATTGATCCTTGTACACACTTGCAATGCACGAGTTATTAATTACTGTTTCTGGAAGAAAACGTTTTGTAAGAAATTTTGGCCTATAATTGTGTAGACTGAAGCCAATCGCAGAGTTAATAGTTGGAACCCATCTGTTACGGTATACTGCTGTCTTTACTGTTGTTATAATAAGCTTTACGAAAGCACTGCGCTTATAATCAAATTTTGGACAGGGCACTTTAAATGTTCGAATTCGTTGAATTGTCGTAACAGTAAGAACAGACTCCGCAAAATACAACTCAGGGCCATATTATTAAGTAAATTGGAATTTTGGGCATTGTTGGTTCTACAACACAGTAGGTCGATTTGGTAAAACTGAATTGTATGCGCATTATTTAAGAAAATCAACAATTTTGTTGGCAATTTAATGTACTGTAAGTATTGCATTGCAGAGTTTCTCGTCTCATTTATGGCTGTACGTCTGGGGAACTGCTTGATAAGGATAACGACCCTTGTTCGTAAAGCCAACACGAAGTAACTTGATGCCCTGCATAAATCGCTGGTACCAGCTGGTAGTACCGGTGCTGAACAGCGTGACCCGCACTTTGTTACAAGCAAGCTGGCATCCAGGATCTCTTAAATCATCTCGCTTGATAAAGGAAGTTAAAATCGTCTTCGCCTTGCAAAGGTTAATTGCAAAACGCACGATTAAGCACCAGGAAGTTTACCTTGGCAAATCGAAATATGGCCAAAAAGCACAAGACAATTGTTATTGTGCATTTCCTCGCTCAACGACATATTTGTGGTGATAAAACGCAGCACACGCATTACGCTCGACGTAGCCGATTGTCTTCGCCGCCTTGCGACGCGCGCATCGCCCGATACGAAAAGCGATATGTCGCCGGGATCGATAGGGCCGTCAGATTAACCCTGGGGTCGCGTGAAATCCGGCGTTTTGACTTGCCGCAATTGGACGGCGACCTCCGCCGCAGTTGCCATATGCATGTTTTTCTTCAATCGAGAAGCGCGAATTGTTTTCGCAGTTGCCCTGCTTCGTTATATTGCCCTCAGTTCGGCGCGAAAACAGTCGACCTTTTGAATTCAAAAGCTTTAAAGTAAACCATGCAAGTTTGCGTGACCAAGAATGCCTGATCAGTGAAAATGAGTTATGACTTCAACGTTGTGTCTGCAGACAAACAGGAAAAACACTTTTTTGGTGGTCAGAAGCCTGATTACAAACTAGAATAGAAAAACGAATCCTGTATTATGTCGAAGAACAGCGTGCGCGACTTACTTGGACACTGTCCGACAGAGTGTCACAAAAGTTCACTTCGTTTCGTGGCAGATTTTCTTTTGCAACCCCCATTTCGCTTTATGATCACGTAAAAATCAAAGCTTGTCACTTTGTCAGCGATATCTGTGGCTACGGTAAACGACAATACGTTTAAAACGGAAAACGAAAAAGCGTAGAAATCATTACAGCTAACTTTAAATTTTAACCTGTTTCTCCTTATATATACTCACGTCATGTGAGAAGGCTTAGCTAAACTACGCCAATTAATACGAAGTCAAACAAACAAACAAACAAACGTTGTGCACGCCCGGTCAAGCGCTGTGTAGGAAATATTTTTATTGACATTGACAGTTTCGCTTGTTTTGTTTTTGTGTTAATCTCGCTTCTCAAACTTAAAATACATGCAATCTCTACTTCGCAATTTTACTTCTCGCGTATGTCATAAACGGATTGAAAGGTTGGCAATCAAACATTGACATGCAGTGATGCGAGTGAGCGGTTGTGGATAATTTCTTGACTGAATACTCACAAGTCTTTACCACCACTGGCCGACAAGGAAGTGAAAATATTTTTAACGATTTTTTGTAAGGGCAGCAAACTTGCTTCAGGATGCCCGCTCAATCTCCTGGTGTAAAATTTGTGTTTCATCTGGGCAAAACAACGTTTTCACGTGTTTTGCGATAAATAGGTCAGTTGAAATAAGTGGTGAAAAGAGTTTTGCGTTGCGTTTCGCACGGTTGACAGGGGCATATGTTCTTAATATTCCGCTACCGCTGTAGTTATCATTTGCTTGACCCTTGAAACCATCAAAATGATTGCGGAATACGACGAACTGCTTGGCAGGTTTCTTCACGATATAGCGCTCGTTACTTCCGATAGTGAATACGGCTTGCCATCGATTGAAGACAAGTTATACAAGGATGCATTCTATCGACGGTTATTTCGCGATCCTGTCGGCATGTATTGATCCTGGTATGCACTCACTGGCACTTGGTTTAAAAAGTCGATATTTGAGAGTATCTGATGTTAACCTACTGGCGTGTCGCTACCCAACCTATTCACCGATGAAGTACACGCGATGGGAATGCAGTCTCAAGATTACATTGACTTGAACCGTGCAAAAGCATTCTTGTATGCTTAGAGTTAAGTTAAAACCCAGCAAAAGGCATGCTATTTTGACCTTACAACCTCGTCATGCTGGTCACATTCGAAACAATGCTGTTCCGAATACATTTCTTGAAATTTGTTAACCTGAAAAGATTCAATTACTGCAGCAAAACCGAAATCAGCAAGGTTTCTTGCATTGCTCAGTTTGTGACAATTATTTTGGTGATCCAAGCTTTGGTGATTGCCGTGCATGGGCGTTCAAACTGCGCTGGTTCGCCGAAATGAACATCACGGCTGCTTTTGAAAGAAAGTTGCAAAGACTTTTCACAAATTAGCGTAGTGCATTTTTAGATGTTGCTATAAGTTGGCAAAACCGTAAACGCAGTGACGGCGGTTTGTTTGAAAAGGCAAACTTAGCTGTGTCCCTATTACGTGTTCTGTGTTCCGTTGCAAAGATTGTAAACCAGCGGTGTATTTTTTTGCAGCGGTCCAGCGCGGCAGAGTGCCCGCTACGCAATCCCACCCCGGCCAATACGCGATCACGAACGGGATCGACTCCAGCTTCGGACCCGGTTACATGGGCAGCTACATCTCGATGCTGCTGCGCGCCGAACCTTACCCGACGTCGAGATTCGCTTTGCAGTGCCCCGTACCGAACCAGATCATGGGCATTGACAACATCTGCGAACTAGCGGCCCGCTTGCTTTTCTCGGCGGTCGAGTGGGCCCGCAACATTCCCTTTTTTCCCGATCTCCAAGTCACGGATCAAGTTGCGATGCTGAAATGGGTCTGGAGCGAGCTGTTTGTGCTCAACGCTGCCCAGAGTCATATGCCTCTGCACGTTGCTCCATTGCTGGCTGCGGCCGGGTTCCACACGACCATGTCCGCCGATCGGGTCATGTCCTTCATGGACCACATACGCATCTTTCAAGATCAGGTTGAAAGACTCAAGAATTTGCACGTCGATTCGGCAGAGTATTCTTGTCTCAAAGCAATTGTTCTCTTCACCTCAGGTGAGCCTGTTTTCAGTAAAGTAAGTAGCAAGCGAAGCCATCTGCTCTGCAAACTAATTTCTACCAGATAGCAAGTTTCAAGATTTCAAGTCACCATAAAATGTTCTGGAACGATGTTTGATACACTGCACGTGTGGAAAATGATATATTTTGACGTTTTTATGCTCATAAATGCGCACCCGCATCATGTGGTGAAACACTGCTCGTGAACAACCGATGATATGTGCTTATATGGCTCAGGTATTAAGTGCTGAATGGAGCATGTTTGCAAGAAGAAACTTATAATGTTTTCTGCAGCCTTTTCCAAGAAATATCACTTAACACAAAAATTGCCTACTCCACGCTCAGGTTCATAAACAAAGTTAAATCTCCAAAACACACGTGCGAAATTTTGCTAACCAATGTGCTTGACAGTCGCACTACCACTTGTAAAGAAAGTTTTAACTAACATTAACCATGAAGAATACCTTTCACTGTTCGTGCTAAACGCTCTAAAAAAGGATATCACTCTTCCAGTTGTGACAATGTCAGCATACAAAAACATCACTTCGTTCATCCGTTTTGTTCGTTGTTACCTGACCGGTTGGCCGTTCTCTCTTTAATGATAACCGTTAAACTTAACCTGTTTGGAGACTGGTGGTGCCTGATGTCCGGTTCATAGGGTTTAATGTTAAAAGATTAGCTGATTTTCGTTAACTCCATGAAAACAATGTCCGTGTATCGCCCTGTAACAAGACGGCTGCCTGATGGGTTCTGCTTGCTAGGTAATCTTTACCCTCTGTGGCAATCGCTCAACGACCTGCACGCAAATCAAGATCACTTTCAGTATTTATATTTTTGAAATCGGTTTGGATATTTATAATTCTAAAAAACTGCTTTTTCCTGTCGAAATCCTCAATTTCTTTTGCTTTTCAGCTTAACCTTACCAAGCTTTACTGTTTTATAGCAGCGCACTTGAAAGCTCCAAATTATATTTTTTCGCCGGGTACATCACTCATTGTGGTTTGTGGTCGACAAAAGGTTTATTCAAACAAAAACGCCCATTACGCTTACAGTCAGCCGTCTCTAAGCTTGCTAAGTTTTCGTAGCTGCCTGCATCAGACTTGGTTTTATGTTCAATTGCTATCAATGCGTTTATACTGTATATCCTTAACCAGGGCCAATAGCGTCAGTGTGGAGTTAGCAATAAGTAAAAAAACAGTTTGATTTTTGTTACAGTTTGTTCAATTTCCACATTAATTTATGTCAGCAACATGTTCTGATGTCGGCAGTAAATATTTTAGACTATCTACGTTAATAGCAAAATACATAAAAGGAACATTCATTGATTTGCTGTCATTGCACACCACCTGGCTTCGGCAAAACGCTATAGAAGTCTACGTCAAACTTACCTGCGCATGAGCTAGGATACGTAAGCTACTGCGCTGGTCACGCACAATTCCGCCGACGATGGTGCGGATGAATTCTGTGAAGTAATGCAACGTGACTTACTGTATGCAAAATTGTTGGAAGGAAGGCGAATGCCAACAGAAACCGATAAATCACTGCGCTACCCGTAGGCTGCCGATTGTCTGCAAAGTCACCTCTATATCGAAAGGGTGCTCAATGTGACAGGAATGCGGTGGTCATCTTATCAAGTCGATGTGGATGAGCCAAGTTGATGCTGAGATCAGCATTCATTGCTTGTTCGTTGGTTGCGATGTTGTTGCTGTGCGACTGCGAAACATGCTGGTGCTCAATGATAAGCAGTAAACACATCGCACAACAAATCGGCGGTACGACCTGCGAAGGAAGAATGTGCGGTTAGTTTTCCGTTAATAAATAGCGCAGGAGGAAAGAAACTCGAAGTAGAGCTCCCCAGTTTCAAGCAGGCAACGAGCCGCGTCCGCGCTGATCTCTCCGATAGGTATCGACGCGACAGCGCATGGAGGCGCTCGGGTCCCTGTACTAGGAAAGTTTGACCTTCACAGCTCAAGCTTGTCTATTTTGAGGCTAGAAGGGAGAGACACATTTTCGCCACGCCAATTAATTATTCTGCTCGCTGCATATTGTAAAATACGCTTAGAGGAGATTGATTTTCTCCTGAGGCGGAATGGCTGCTGTGTTTGGACCGTTTCTGCATTAGCTGCTAGCCAACCGTTTTGCTTATCACTTCAGTGCGTCCGTTTTTCCACGGAATATGACCTTGATCCACTCCGCTCTTAGAAAAGCCACGGTCGTTGGCCACGTGCGATTCATCCTGTAAGAGTCCGTTTTTGCATGAAACTCTCTAGCTATCGCCCAACTGAAAACCACGTTTAAGTGGGTGAATGGGTCAGCCCTCATTAACTTCGCCTAAATTTTTAGGCTTACTAAATACATCTGTCGCGATGGCAGGATTTGGCTGGGACACAAAATTGAGGCGACAGTTTTACCGCAATGAGCGTGTCGCCATCTTGGCTTGTGGACAGTGTTTTTTGAAACACGACACCACTGACTCACTCGTCCTAATTGCAGCATCGTTGAGATGAAATGAAAATGACCCACAGCTAACGTAGCGCTACACGGCATCTTAGATTTCACGATCACCAAATTAGTTGGCCATGATAAAAGCGACAGTTTTATTCACATCGATTGAAAAACTTTTGCAGACAAACGGAGTTTGTGTTATATTTGCGAATCTTCATGCAACCTTTTGCTATTGCGTGTTGTTAAAGATAAGCAATTAATATTCTCTGCTCTTTGCAAAACGACATGATTAATGCAAACTATTCTTTAAAAATGTATGCCTTTATTTGTGTTGAACTGAACATTCGCATCCACAANAAAGTACGAAGTTTCACATCCATGGCCAATAGCCATCCCCATATACGTAACCCCTTACACGTAAGATTAGTTTTCGTAAACGCGATAGCAAACGTGGCTGCAGTGGTTCCGCTGAGTTTGCATAGTTGCCAAGCTTGAGTGTTTTTGCCGCCAGTTCTCCAAACTAACGGAACTGTGTTGTTATAACGGGTTTGTGTTGTAAAATTGTTGTTATAATCAAATTGGCTTTCATGGTTTTAACGTTTGCTTTTCTTTGACGTATTTTTTTGTTTTGTTTTACTCAATCTCTTCAACATTTGAGATGTTGGGAGTTAGCGTGGACGCAACCGAACTAAAACCCAGTGTTTTCTTTGGAAGTGGTGTTGTGAACTTTAGTTGTCTTTTTGTCTTTTTAAGTCGTTAACTTAACATTGAATGGAAACTGACTTATAGAGCGTAGCTTTTAGACTCCTTTCGGTCTACAGTCGATCTATACAGCTGCGATACAATTGTTTGACTGCTTTACGTTCAGTTGTGTGCAAATTAAGACGCAGTTTTCTTGTTGTCACTGTTGAGCACGAGCAGCCTACAGCTTCTGGAAGTTTTTTTACTACAAGAAGTATGAAGCCCGTATGTGAATGTCAGTCCTGTGCAAAATTTTATGATACCTCAGAGTTTTGGTCATGTCTCTGCTTGTTTGAACCAAAATGGCGGAAAATGCTTCTGCGCGCCGCACTGTCAGCGAACGGCGCCGATAGGACATCGAATCTGGAGGGTCGGTGGCACTGTCGTCAACGGACACAGCAGCAGGTGTCAGGTCCACAGCTGTGATTTTTGCGATCATCGAGAACCACAGCTCTGTGGGCGCTGAACGCAACTTATTTCACTCAAGTCTGCCTCATCGGGCAAATGTGTCAGGGCAGCTTGTGAGCGTTGGAAGATGGCTGGATTATGCGGTCGTACTGGGAACAGCGGGGGGTGAAGGATTGGGCGGCATATTGCTGCTGATGCCGGTGGCGTGAGAAGGGCCCGAACTGCTTAACTCCTCTTTCGTTGCTATAAGCAACCCAAGGCAAAGGAGCTGCTTACACAACTTCAAAGAAATATGCCGATGTAGATACATTGGGCTGCTTTATGATACGCACCCTTCTTTCCATTAATGTCTTTTGCAAAACATAAAAATGCGTTTGCGGCAATACGCAAAGAACTTTCTGTAGTAGCTTTACCCAATTCTTCTTCACTGTTGTCCACGTTTGTTAAGTCGCACTGCTTGATATTTCGGCCCCATATTGTCCAGAATACAACGACGCATCAAACCAAACATCTAGTCAAAGCAAATGAAATGAGAACAACGTGTATTTTACAAGTTTTTTAACAGCCGATCGTTTTGCGTGAAGCCACCCTTTCGTCTGAGTATTTAAGGGTACAAAAAGCAGAAATAGCGAGATGATTTAATTTAGCGCATCATCCACACAATTGTAAAATCTCTTCGGTTCTTCATCTCACGCTGCGATATTTTCAAAGACGTGCGAAGAGACGCAACCCTCATGGCTGTGTGCAACTCGAATCATCCTTTTATGTCGTCCCTTTAAACACCCATCAAACGTGTGAGGTTTGACTAATGCTGGAAACCTCACAACGCACAAAAGGCTGTCGATAGCTGTGCGCAGGCACTGGCTTGCAGGAAGACTAATTAAAAAAGCGAGGTCGACGCTTTGCTTTTCGTGCCCTGTTCGCCTGACTGGAGCAACGGACAAGTTTGCACCCACCGTGACTTAAGTAAATGTAAAGTAAAACTAACATGCTGCACTTGTGGTATAATGGAATATGCTGGTACATTTAAAAGCTCTAGCTTCGCTGTAAGCTTGGAAGGAATCAGCCGACTCGGCTCTGCTTTCATAATTTTGCGATGATTCGGACTTGTACCTATCTTAGTCTCCGTAAACGTGACGCAGTCGAATCATTCAGCAAAAATTTTTTAAATCGGAAATCGGTTTCACGTAAAAATATAATTCGATTTGAATAACATATCAGAACTGGAGATGCGTACGTTTGCGTGAAATCAATTTCCTATTAAAATTTTTTTGCTGAATGATTCGAATGCGTCTCCTTTGCGGAGATTACTTACTTACTGGAATAGTTGCTGCATATAAAAAGATGTAATCTGCAAGAGTCATCGATATATCGCTGAAGAAGCAGCTACATGCTACTTTCAACAAATAATCAAGGCATTTTTCATAGTGAGTTGATTGAAGGTCTGTTGTCTTGCTTTTGACGAATATTTTATCGACTTATAGAATTCACATAGATATCTAAAGACGTCCGTAAAATGTTTTCGTTGTAACATTACTTGAGCTGTGGTGGTTTCGAGGACTTGAGTAACAAGATCAAGTAGAACCGGCTGATTACGATTCTTCTATCTATCTAAGTTCATCTTTGGTCCACACCAGTTGTTCTCAACCTTTTTTGTCCATGGACCAACTTTTACAAAAAATATGAGATGAACCACTTTGCTATGCTGACTAAAACTGCAAACACAAGAACCAAAAAATGATCTCACAACTTATTGTACAATAATAGTTACACTTTCCAGAAAAGTAATGTCAAGGATTTATGGAACTCTCTGTGGACTACTAGGAATTCCAGGTGGACCACTGGTGGTCCACCTGGACCACATTGAGAATCACTGGTTCACGCAAAACCTTCGAGAATTGACCTTGTCGTTAAAAAATTCGCGTTTCAGGATTTTACAAAGTTCCGTTGCTGGAAAATCACCAGCGAAGATGTGTTTTCCGACAAAACAGTCTCAGCAACAGCCGCACAGGTGTTATTTCGCCGAAGAAAGAATTTTTAGCAAAAACCTGTTGTCATATTGCAGTGCGTTGCTTTCTAATAAACGTACTTCCGGTTTTGTGGTAAGACCTAATTCACTGCATGTAATGCAGTTTTATTCATCACTTCATCCATTATCATCCTGGCATTTCTTGATACATCATGGTCACGCCGGTTTGCGAAAATCCGTCGCAGATTTGGGTTCGCAACCTTTTAACGGATTAACGTGTTTACTGCGCATTATCACTCATGAAGCCAAAAGCCAGACCGCATCTGATTAGATCTTCGTTCAACGTCTGCATAGTTTCGCTGTTTCGAGTGATTCAGTTTAGCTCTCGCCCGCTCGTGGTGGTGATGTGACTGCATATGTCGACCACCGAACCAATTTTCTTATTTTGTCCACTGCTCTGCTTCAAATCGCAAGATTCTTCGCTGCGTGCGCCAAGCTTGATACAATTCTCGTTTCACGTTAATTACACCTGCAAATATTCCGCCGCAAACTTCGACTCAGCGGTGAAGTCGAAAGAAACTGTGTGCAGATAGCTGCTTACAGCCTAACTCAGGGGTGGGGAACCTATTTGCTGTCACGGCTCACATGAATTGTGCGTTATCGCTGGCGGGCCACAAAATCAATTAATTTTATCCTAAAATTCTGATTTTGTCTTTACTATTAGGAAGAGTGACTTCTCTTGACTTACTATCTACTCGTAAGTACCCGTTTAACATGGAACTTCGTTTTTCCGCGATGTTGTGATCTAACTCGTGTAACGAAAATTCTGATGCGAGCCATATGTAATGTTCACGCGGGTCGCGGATTCTCCATCCTTGCCCTAACTGGACAAAGTACGTGAGTGATGAATGTATGTGGTCCTCTGTGCTAATGCTGCAGTGCACAAGAATTTGATAGTTTTGCCGTGACTAAATGATGGCTATGCAAACGTTTCTATGTTCATGGCAGCGGTATTTTTTGAGTGCCGCGCGACTTGTTTGAAGACTGATTCACGACGCCCAGAGTGCAAGTCGCAAAGAAATGTTCTGCAGGTAAAAAATCAGCATCCGCAGAACGATGCCGCCAACGCAACCCCGGAAGAGCTGTGACCTCGTAACACTTTTCGACTTCCTGTTCGCGATTAACACGAGTAATCGGCATGTACATACTTGATGTTGTGCAAACATGATAAATAATTCAACAAACGATCGGCAGCAAATTGGGGTATAAGTGAATGCGAATGTGCAATTCGGGAAACCCCGTAATTTTACTTTGCTTCAAGTTTCAGAAATGTTTGTAGGTGGCCGAAAAGCTTTTATCATTTGAATATTGGGATTGCTATGGTCGGCCGATGCACACAATGAGTTATACAACAGCTGCGTTTTAGAAATTATGCAACGTTTTGAAAGTATGCGAAGTTATAACGCTCTCTTCCAGCACCAGGTTGATTTTGGCAAGCGACTGTTTTCTTTTTACTCCATGAAATACTGAAAATTAAAGTTTGTCTCAAATCTTGTTTCAATTTGAAGGGCGCGATTATTATGGTACATCAACAGTTTAGCTGCTGTGAAAATACGTCAACAACATTTGTTGTGTGAACCGTGATATAAATATCACATTGTGGTTGAGCTTCTTCATAGACGAACCTCTTTGATCCTCGTTGGTTTGGTCTTGCCCGCATGTTCAAGTTTGCTGAAAACAATGACTGGACTTTCCCTGTCCAGTTCATAGATACCAGTAGCTATTTAGGTCTTTGCATTTGATACAGATTATGTGTTCAGCTTCATCTTCTTTAAAGATTTATATGTTGAAGAGAATGCCTTGGTAATGGGAACGTGTACAGTTTCCAAATACACACAGTACTTGTCCGTCAAGAAATCCAAGATGATCTGAAATTGCATGAGAGAATGTTTTGACCGGTGTTTATGAACTTTACAGCGGTGACTCTGGCAAAATGCGTAAAAGCAAAGATGGCAAGTAACTCAGATTTCCCGCAGAAAACCGGATGACATGTACGAAAGTGTGCATATCCAGACTGAATACACCGATGATCCGTATCAAAATCGACATACTTTTGACCATAGTGTTGCCTTCAGTTCAACCCACTTTACACTCGAATCAATCTACAGCATGTGTTCGGTTCCAGCTGGCAAAAACTGCTCAATAATATCCCAGGTTTCGCTCGCATCATGGTTGCATTAAAACGTTAACCACGCATAATCGATTTTGTCTTGCAAAAGATACCATCGAACCTTTGAAAAAGTATGTTATCCAGAGGCATAGAAGTGCCGAGTTCGACCTTTAATTTAGAACCCATACTATAATCGGTTTTCCTCTCTGTCGGTGCATGGAACTCCTCTTTGCCAAAAAGCGTCTCTTTAGACTACACCTGACTTAATTGATTTAAGATTTCAACACACTGAGGTTGATGGCAACGCTGAGAAGACCAGATCACCGCAGTTTAACTAAACTTTGAATGGACACCAACACACTAGAACGTGCAGCAGATGAGATCAAGGTGTTTTACAACAATTAACAGTTCTGGATCACTCCTGTGCAACAAAACGCAGCAAAGGTTTTATTTCCATGAGGCGTCTGGAAGAGAATACAATCTTTCAATTCATTGTTGTCGGTTAATGTTGCTGTACTGACTGTTCATTTTAAATTGTGGGGAATGTTGCAATTTGAAACAGATTAACGCCTGAAAGTTTTTAAAAACTTTAAGGTCAGGCACGTTTATTTTAACTAGCAATGACGGTGGAGGTAGTGATAATTTTTTTTTCTGCTGTCCGGGACGTAGTAATTGTAAAAATATCAAGATCGCAAGGCATCCTTTGTCTCACAGGGTTAGTTTGTAAACCCAAACCCTTTTCGTGTTTTAGAGTTTTCTACTCTGCTGCAAACTGCGCCATACTTGGTGGTTTGACAACGAATCGTTCCTGCCTCTTATGAACCAGGGTCCAACCTTGAAATCGTCATTACGTTCTGGAAATAGCTACGGTTATTTTAAAAACCACTCCTTTAATTGGTAACTTCAGAGGCAATTTAACTAATGCCGGAGCAGTGTTCTTTCTGCAAACAAATCAAGTCAGAGGTGTTTTGACGACTAATGAACCCTTTCAGCAAGTTATACGCAATGTGTTGGCTTGTTTGCATTAAAAACTGTCAAGTTCTGCAAGTTTAAAGTAGGGTTTGAATGCGTTTAGTGGCCAACCTTGCGACCTTCTGGTAAAAATCACAATAGTGATGACAGCGCTGGCGTCAAAGCACGAGAAGATAGGTGGCAGCATAATGGCCGGAGCGAACTGTTAACCTCTGATTGGGTCGTTTGTTCTTTTCCGACTCCTCGTGCATACCGCGACGCGTACGGCAGGGCGGAGGCTCCACCGGTTATTAAATAGTGATCAAGTTATAATAGCTTGCACTCTGTCCTCTACCACCGCAAGAGGTAATTATAACCCTCTCGGCAGCACCAGCTCACAAATATTACGGCATATTGCGTAGCTGTTCAGAAGCTTTTCCTGCCACAACGTAATGCACAGGTCATTGAATAGGTGCAACGAAGCCTTATAACCCGAAAACCGGACAACTCTAAGTAGAGTTTGCTATATTTTTAAAATTTGCATGAGTTTTGTTAATTTTGGGTATGTTTCAGAAGATTCCCAGACATTTTGCTGTTTCACTGATTTCGGCTAAGTGTGAGTCCGGTGTTGAGTTCATCAACATTCCTTTTGTTTTTTCAAGTTTTTTTATTTACGGACCAATGACGTCATTGGTTCAGACACATGGTCCATATCACAATGGAAGTCAAAAGAAAACAAAGGCACAAAAATGCTGGGTACAGCGCATCGCAGGATAGATGTTAATTGGTACACGCAGTCAATACTGAAGAGTAACAAACACTGAAACAAAGCACCAATTGCTATATTCTATGGGTGCGTCAGCGTTATTGATTTTACCGCGTTTATTAAGCCACATTAACTACTGCTTGCAAATTACTGTTTTTGCTGTGTATAAATATGATTAAAAGCAGTGGTGCAGTGTAGAATTAGCCTTGTTTAAATATGAAGATTAGGAAAGTTTTTGATAATTTGCGTGGCTTCAATTAATAGAAGAATGACGGGATTTTCGGCACTGTTCTTTGTTCCTTGTTTCTGTGATGCAGTAATTACTCGGGCAGCAACTTCGAAACTGCACGGAAGCGTATAGCTGTTCTTTTATTGGCGTGATTTGAATAGAGAAGACAGCGCCAGACTTCGGTAGTGCTATTAAGGGTCGTGTCGATTACAAAAGTGATCAGAAAACTGGTCACAATCCTGACACGGCTACACCAATTGCAAATAATCTAGCGTGCGTGGAAATCTAGCGTTGCTGCTTAGTTCGCAACCCCCCCAGCGCCTAACCAAGCTTCTGGTACACAAGGGACATTTGGCTACCGTTAGGTCGCCACGTTGGTAATGGTCCGTAATCTTTTGTTATCGAGTTTGTTGTATGAACCGTGCCCATTCTACAATGCATCGGATGGTACATAGGCAGAGCAACGTTCGTCTTTCAACGCTTGCAGTGCAGGCAGAGCAGTGCGCGAGTTTGGATTTTGACATGTTCCTCCGGAGGACTAATAATTATTGAGGCAAGAAATGGTGGTTTTTGCTGTCAGCTGTTCGGATATAAAGAAAATGACTCGACGGAGTGTTTTTCGACAGAGAAAACAAAATTACCACGAATGACTGAATTAAGTGTGCAAGACCTTACTTGTCCAAGTGATCCAAGCGGGCTGGAAGCTCGTGTTGTACTCGTTTGTGTGTAGTGATAAGAAATACTATATTTTACTGAAAGCCGACATGATATTTTCGTTTTACAATAAAAAGACAAAAACAATGTAAAGAGCGAAACGCAAAAATTCAATGATTTAAATGAAATTGCATGAACACAAATCATTGGATGGACTTTGCTGACAGTTAAAAGAGTTCCTTTTGAAAACGACCAGTGTGATGTTATTTTAATCATTGGTTTTTGCGTTGCTGTTCCTTATACAGCTTCGCAAGACTTCTAACTTTCACTCTGTTCCAAAAAATTGCAAGTACGAAACCGATTAATTCTATGTACAACAGGTTTTAGAATTGAAAATCGGGTCCCTAGGATCAGAGAAAATCATCATCGGGTCCCTAGAATTAGAGAAAATCGGGTCCCCACAGGTCCATACCGGGTGCCTAATATTTGCCTTAAAAAAAAACTGATGTGAAACATTGCAAGCTACGCGCAATCTGTTAAGCGCATTTCTGACACAAGATCACCTGTTTTTCAATTCATAAGGATCTGTTGGCGCTGCTGTAATGAGAGCTTCAGAAAGCAAATTAATTTATCCTTCCAAGTAACCAGCCAACGGATAAAGAGACTTGACGCTGAGCCTCGAGGGGCAAAGTGTGTCTACTGCCAATAAGCCGCTAAGCCCAAGCACGTTCAGTCGCGAAGTTGGCGCTACAATCGTCAAAGGGTCACCAACTTTCATCTCCTGAGGACGAACTGGTACACTTTCTGATGCGACACGTCGCAAGTCAAGCTTGTGTCGCGTTCGTCTCCATCGTATGCTTTGCCAGCTGACATTCACAACCCACATCAATAACATCTGATGACATCACTTCTGACAGGAACGAAGCGCTCGTAACCTCGGTTACTTTGTTTCATTCTGAGCGCAGACCAACACCTACAATGTGCGTTTTTAAATGTGCAAGCCTGACGCATTGGATAGCCGTATGAGATATGAACTAGAGCAGTAGTTATCAACCTTTTTTGTACCGCGACGCTTTACAGCAACCCACTATAACCAAACTACCCCATCTAAAACACGAATGAAGCTAATTTAATACAGCTCTGTAGATAAACTATCTGTTCGCAACCCGTCCAAAAATGGTTCACGACCACCCTGGGGGTCGCGTCCCCAGGTTGAAAACTACTGAACTAGAGAATAACGTATCTTTGTAGAATGGTGTTGAGTTAGCGCTCCCACTTCAATAAAGTACAGTCAGATGGATTTTGGATCGTTTGTGCCATGCAGGAGGAATTTAAAGGTTTCATTCGAAAAGTGTTGTGTAGACACATGTGACACTGTTTTATTTTCAAGGATGCGGCTACAAGAAAAAATGTTGTTCCATACATTACAATCAGCTTTAGCGTCTGAACATCCTAGTCTTAATACACCAACCTAACGAAACATGCAGACTAAGGTTTACAGAAAAAAAACTATTCCAATTGCTCCTGTCTTCGAGACAGATCCACGTTCACTTTTAAAAGGTTTGAGGGGAGGTTTTAGTGAATCGAAAACTTTTGATATGCCAGCATGATTTCCCCCTTCATTTTTATGCACCTTTGAGTCCGTAGAAATGCAACTGTTGCTTAAACATCGGTGTTTGTCGTAATTTAATTCCAGTGCTTGTTTGCCGTAAGTCTGATTTAGAGTTAGAACGATGTAAGTGCCGACAATGAAGAATTGGTGTGTTTATTCGTTGTTAAAAATACACTAACACACTTTCTCAAAACATTTTGAAGCTTATCGCATGGCGTATAGGTCGCAACGATGACATTCGGTTACTTGTATGTGTGCAGAAACGAAACTTGCGCAAGGCCAAGCTTAATGTGCTCGTGTTATAAGATTAACTCTAAGTTTGAAGAGAGAACCACCTTATTTCTGAATGGAGTTTACTTAGTGTGATCACGTTTATGAGCACTTCATGTATTTTTTTAATATTTCGTCCAACTTCACGACTGCAAGACTGGGAGTTCTGACAAAAATGCCTGCATTGCCAGGAAACAGCGCTGTGTTTTTAAAGAAATTACGAAGCTTCTGTGACAACAATTGTTTGAGCCCAATTAAGCAAATTCATTTTGTGCCAATTGACAGTAAATCAACCCGTGTTTATTGGACCTTTGTGATATTAAACACAAAACTGTCCCACATCGATAACAATCGAATTGTGTCTGCGCCTTTGTACATCACAAAAAGTTAATAAACGCCCTTGGGCTGCCTTGCGATTCGTTCGACTTTTCAGCTGTGATCGATGCTGATTGAATCGAGCGCCCGAACAACTCGAAAACGATTTTCTGTAAAAAAAATCCATGACTTTGAAACGCGGAGGCTTTAGCCAAGGACGCCAGGCCTAAAGTTAAATTTGAGGTTCAATTTCGAAGTTTTGAATTAAATTGGTGAAAAGAAGTTGAATCTCCAATGGACGTTTCTAGCACACGCTTGTTATCTACGTGTCGGCGCTAGTAAGAGCACTGGTCGTTTTGCAGCAATTGTGTACTTTTGCTCATGTAAACAGAATATATTTGCTTTCGTCGAGTGGCAGAAAATGTGCCTTTTTGTTATTCGGTGATGAAAAGTTTTTGACAGATCGAAATTGTTTATGTTTGTGGAGGATTGGAAATGATGCTTTCCGTAACACAAAACATCCCACAGACTTTACACTTTTGGTTACAAGTTTGTCCTGTTCAGTCACGGGTGTCAATTGAAGGTGTCTTATTGGAATGATTGTTTCATGTTCATTTTTTGCTAAAACTCTTTCCTTTTCTGCGAGATTTTAAATTAATATATTCGTATAGGGGTCTTGTGAAATTTTTAAAAAATTTGTAGGATGTAATAAATTATGACCATTACGGATTTTGTTAGTTTTCACTATTGAATGCTCCTCTCCTAGTCCTATTGTCAAATGTAACATGGCTAAATGGGACTCGATTTAAAAAATTTTATAACATTAAACAGTACGTCTCGTGTTCCGCTAATAAGACATGATTTTTCAAAGCAGTTGTCACAGAGAATGCACTTGTTTTTCTGCGCCTAGCGAGTGTTCTTCGACTCAACATCGACCATAAAGGAGCTCGCCTTACACGCCTCTACTTGCCCTGTACACGAACCTTCGTTTTACCGCAAGAGAAAATGACCACGGCTGAAGCTAATCGGGTTTACGAGATCAACGAAATAAGATCACATCTGTGCATGTTTCGATAATGTTTTATCTGTTCGTGATCTTTGAATATCTTGTATGCTTCAGCATGGGAGTTGACAATTTGCTTGCCGTCTCCAGCATCTTACCCGACTATTCTCAATAGTCTGCTACATGACCAGTACTTAAACAACAACAAAAATCATTAAACGTTTGCACGCTTAAACGTGAAATGCAAATTGATATCTAAAATCTACATTATTGGGGCAGGCAGAAAATTGCTTCATCCACCCGGTTCGGTGTCGGGTACAACAGGGCAGTATAGCGAGGTGTGCGCACACCTCCTGCTGTAAACATGGTATAAAATAGCTTGATCTGATTGTTGTCAACATGGCGGACATCAACCATGTACATTAAGCCTTAGTACAAGTAAATCAACCTGACAAGTTACGCAAATCTCTCAGTTTGTCTCACTTGTTCATCCTGCGCGCTTATCGAGGTCTTCTTTGACAATCCTACAAGCTTCAGGTATTTTACGAGTATTTCGCAATAAACGTTGAGAAATCCTGTGGAAAATAAGGTGTTAAAAAGTTTGATTTCTGCGAAGAGTTCTAGCGGGTTTACGCATCAAGGATCCCGTAGCGTTACGGAAATCGGGTGGAGTTTAAATGTTTAAAATTATTTGTCTTAGAAATAACCCCAACTGAAATGTTGTCCATCTTGTCGAGTTTTCGTTTGCAGGTGTTGTTTGACAAGGAGACTGGTCATGATTAACTCGTTTGGTTAGTTTTTGAGTTTCTGGAAAAAGTCCATCGCTGTACTCTGTTGGAGTGATGTTCTTGAAACTCAGCATGAGCTTTAACGAGTGCTCTGAAAGTTGTATTTTGCGCGTGCGTCTTAACATTATGTAGATTTACAGCGCGTAAATGCTACCCTAACTTTTAGCTCCGAAAACCTTTTGCAGGCATTTTTGCTCTCGGATGTGCCTTAGAATTTAATTAGCAGTAGTATCAGAACTTTAACTCCAATACGCGAAGTCATCTTGGTGATACAACAGTTTCCTGGTCAAAGTATTTAACAACAGCAATATGTTTTGCAGATTCGCATGGTTTGAGCGACACGAGCCACATCGAAAGTGTGCAAGAGAAGTCCCAGTGTGCACTGGAAGAATATGTTCGTCACCAGTACCCGAATCAACCGTCACGTTTCGGGAAACTTCTACTGCGTTTACCCTCCCTGCGCACGGTCAGCGCGAGCGCCATTGAGCAGCTGTTTTTCGTGAGGCTAGTCGGGAAAACCCCGATCGAGACGCTCATTCGCGACATGCTTCTGTCTGGAGGTTCCTATGGATGGCATTATCCTATGTCGTTACAGTGACTGACCGAGGGTCAGCTCAACAGAAACAGCTTCGCGTATCACCTGCAGGACTAAGAAAAGGGTGTGATGGCAGTGATTAGCACAGATGACATAGTTCTGACAAGCCACATTTTAGTCACCGCCGAAAAATAGCACTGTACGCAGTGGTATCGCAAAGCTCTGCGTCTACTAAACGCCTTTTTCTGTATCTTTTACATTTTGCACGACGTGTGTTTTCAAAGTCGATCGTTAAGTGCTGTGATAAGCCTTTTGGACAAAAACTAGATATGCTGATTCAAGTCGATCGGCCGTTTCAATAAAGACTGCGGATTTTAAGTACGCACGGAGACTGGAGGAAAACGATAATAGAGTGGACAACGGATCACTGTTCGCAGTCGTGAACGCCCCAAACGTCTGTTCAGATTGGTGCGCAGAAAGATACTGTAGAGAGATTTTTAATCAATCTACAGGCATGTTCAATATTGCATCAACTGCCGGCACAGAGCAATCTGCAGCGTTCGCTGATTTACACTGTTGTGTGGATTCCATGCTCGTGTCCTGTACTACCAGTACGCTTGCAGCTTGCAAGTGTTTGAAGTCGTTACAAAATTTTTAATTCAAAATCAAAGGTGCATTGCCATCTACGCCAAGTTGTTCGCATCGAACTACTACATGGCAGAATGCACTTCATTCAAACTCCTGTTTCCAACAAAAAAATTTCTGAAGCAACACATAATCCTTGGAAAGCTATAGCCAGACTAACAGCAGATAAGGTGCTCACTTTTATCCAAGNATTTTTGGTTTATTTCTTCGAAGTGCATCTCCCCTCTCGTGGGTTGTATTTTTTTTTTTTTTTTTTTTTGTTCCACTTTAAGAATTGCATTTCTATGTAGCTGTGTAAGCTACCAGTTCTGACTTGAGCAATCACGCATAGTATACGTTTGAATGTGGCGCATGCTGATCGTTAAGATTGTTCTGAAAAACATCGCGCACTGCCCTTGAAAATGACAAATCCTTTTGAGGTTACTTTCACTCATATGCTCCTCAGGTTTTAGTTCCAGATTCTTTTATTGTCATGATATTCGCGCACCGCATTTGCAGAATCCAATCGGTCACCACAAATCCTCAGGTTTGTTTGAAATCGTCACGGTTGTTTTGCGAAACGAAGCTATTTCTGGTGCGAGGGCTTCTTTTGATGCAAAAAGCAAAAAATTTAGAGTTTCGATAAGTTATACTGATTGCCTATTCCTGTATCAATCAGGTGCGTATATTCACAAGTCTTGACAGAATTTTTCAGGACTGGTAAATCAAAATTTCGACGGTGATTGACCTAAAGTAATATGCGTGAAAATTTTGACGAACTTGTCGCGCCCGCGATAACCGGCTCAAACTGTTAATTTTCTGCGCGAGGATTGAAATGAAACTTGCGAAAAAAATACTTCAATTTTTAATTTTTTGTGGAAAAACAATAAGATGTTACATATTTATTTACCGCAACGTGTACTTCTTAGCTTCACGGTGTTGCAAACTGCCGGGACAGTAAGGCTGAAAAATCTACCGCGGTGCCCTGAAAAGCCATATTATATGCGTGTAGAGCGAAGAATTTGATGCAATTTTGTCTTTGGCAAAACGACCCTCTTCGCATGAAAAAAATAAACGCTGAAAAACGCGAGATGATCTTCGTATTAGCTGCACCTGCAAAACCATGACCTGCATTCCAATTACAAACATCGAGCAGTTGTGTAAGGTAGTGAAAGAAAAGAATGCCCTTCGTGCGCTTGGCGAAGAGTTCGTCGTTGTCTCATGCCACAGTTGGTTCGACGTCAACCTGGAGACGGTCACTGCCTCGCGTTCTGTGCAAAAAAGATTTATTTATGTCTACTGTGCGCCCATTTGCCTCGTTGCCAGTCGTACCGCTTTGTAGCAAAATCACCAATAACTTAGCAGGATTGATTATTATATCGGATTGATGACGCTCCATGCAAGATGAACTGTTTTGCCTAACAAGCGATGTAATCTAGACGCCTTGCGTATTCGGTTCGTTTTCGTGGGAGCGAGAATTCGTTTTCATAGGCAAGGTGTCTCGAAGGCGCAGTGCATGTGAAATACAAATCTAACTTCGAAAGGGAGTGATCTGTTGTTTACGCAGAGCTTGTGATGATGACCCAGAAAAACTCGGAAACGACTTCAACGTTTTTTGCAAAGTTTGCTAAGCCACTGAAATTTAAGGTTCGTGGTCCGCTTACCCAACATTATAAATTGCCATTCCAAATCTGCGCATTCAACGGCCTTGAAAGGAGATGTCGTCGAAAGCACACAGATGTTCGCAATAATCCGAAAAATGCAAAGCAGTCTTGTTCTTATTGTTGGCAAAACATTGCCCAACGAATCAATGCAGTTTTCGCACAACATTCTAAAACTTGCTCGAGTTTGCTAATTCCATTTCACGAACATTCGAAAGGGTTAAGTATGGGACAGAAAATACAAAATCTGGGTGCCCCTGCAAAGTCACTACGTAATGCATACGTACTTGGTCTTCAAGGTTGTTCATAATTGACAGGATGAACTTAGAGGAAAAAGTTCCGCAATTATTCCCTCTCACACATTTTTAGGAGATTTTCCAACCTTTTACAATGGCAAACAGAATGAGTTTACAAAATTGTATCTTTCTTTTCTGGTGAATGAGGCTGTTTATAAATGAAAGAATGGAAAACGTTTCTGCTTGCCGTTTCTATATTTGTACAAATATTTTTCGCATGATCTTTCTATATTAACCAGGAATATAGACACGCAACTTTGAGTGTGATCAAATGCTGATTACTAAAAATTGATTTGACCACATCAAGAATTTGAGGTATAGTTTATATTTTTTGTCTATGAGGAAAAATCATCCTCCCTATAATTCTGGTAACTGTGGACATTTTCTTGAAGATAGGTTGTCTCACGTGTTTTTTATAGGATTTTTCGAAAATCAATGCGATGAGGCTTTGGGTGTTCTTTAAAGCCCCGATTAGGTAAACACAAAAATGTTTACTATGACATCAGACAAAGGCGTAGTGGTATACTGTACACAACGTTGATAAATACCAGTAAATTCCAGAAACATGACACCAACTACGGCTTTTAGCGCAAAAAAATTGATGATTTTCATCCAAAAAATCTTGCCATCTTACTACATAAGATTTCATTTAAAATTGATCGTACGTACGAGAAAGATGGAACTTGGGTTGGACTTTAGGAACAGTGTAGATCAGCTATGTCCAACCCAAATGGCTTACTGAGCCAACAACTATGTCACTATCTTAACCAGGGCCGCACATTGAATGGCTTACTTTGAACTTAACAAAGCAAATTTAGCTTAAGCTAAGCTAATGTACTGAAAGCGTTCGAATCCTAACTGCAATGGTAACAGACGTGATAAAGTGACACTAAGGACTACTTGCATCAAAAATGTCAGATTCAAGTTTATCAAAATAAGGACAGGTTGTCAGTATGTAGGCTACTCATACTACAGCGAAAATCTAATCTGGGCCGCACAAAACCATCGTCTGGGCCGCATGAGGCCCGCAGGCCGCGGGTTGGACATAGGTGGTGTAGACTGACGTGCCTATACATGACCAATAGCTTTTGCTCAGACAACACTGATGTGTCAAGTATCAGTCAACGATATTGTATAAACACTATTTATTAGTCTTTGAATGGCCTTTCTCCACCTCTCATTTTTATCAGTAAAACACAGAACAAAAACTGTTGTTTGCCGCCATCAATGGCACGTCGCCTGCCAGGGGCCAACGCTTATCCTCATGTTGCAAAATGCTCAAACTGCAAAGACAGTGAACCGCATGACTTTGCCCTGTTGAGGTACGACTTACTGCACACACGCATGTGCTTGTGAAACGGAAAAAGCATTTTACGAAGCTGATTCTGTGATCAAACCATATTTGAAGATCGTAGTCAACTTGTTGCTTGGCGGAATAGCATGCTTTGAACAAAGTAAAGCAAATGCCGTGGTCTAACCATGGGTGGATCCAGCTAGTAAGTTTAGGGGGCGATTTCAATAATAATTGGTAGTCAAGTCTCATAAAAGCTTCGCTAAGTGTAAGAGAGATGAAGTATACTTCACAACACTGCTGTGACAAAACAATTGACGACAAAATGGCTTCAGATCGCGAAAGCTGTTCTCCGAATTAAAAAATCATGGTGAATGAAGTTATTTTCGCAGGTTTTAGGGGGGCGATCGCCCCAATCGCCCCCTTGGATCCGCCCGAACCCTCGTCTAATATGATTATTTCCACATCAGTCATACATTCACAATAAGGTGAATGGTAATGCGGCAATTGATATCAGGGGTGAACGAAACCAAAAAGGTTAATAAGCATTGGCTTGGACGATGGTAAATACTGAAGTTATGTCTCAAAAATGTTTCGACAAATTTTGCAAGTTTTCAAAATGATGCTTAGTTTCCTTGGTTTTGACTTTCTGTTATCCAATCGATTATTATAATAATATGGAAGTTGTTGAAATCAAAGTTTAAGCTCATATCCAGGCGATGATTAGCTTCCCAAATCTAAATGACGAAGTTCTACGTCATGGTCTAGAACTGGTGTGGGTTTTGTATGATTTCACAGATGGTATCCACACACGAAGAAAGTGTACCCGATAAAACTTGATCTCTGAAGGTCAGAATCATTACGGATCACTGAGTGTAACATAGTTAAGGTCATCACAACTAACCGCAAAAACCACAAGTGCCAATGGGCAGCGTGATCACTCTGCGTTCAGTCAATGTGGTGGCAAAGTCAATTGGGTTCATGATCTCTTAAAATATCGCTGCAAAACCGAAATTTAAGCAGAGTAAAAAGTAGGAAAGCAGCAGTATTTTCTTACTCATTTATTTCCGGCAGCTGAAGATGGGCACATGCCTGCAGGCCTAAAAGCTTTCAAATGCCGCGAAAAAAACGATTTCCATTCAAACTGTAGGGTGTACACGATGCTGAGCATGTATAATAGTTTTTTGCAGTTGAACATGTTTTGCAAAGACAGCAGTGCAAATTAAGAGCAGCAACTTTGAATCTCTTTCTTGGCGCAGGTATAATCGTCATTTTCCAAATACGAAAACTGATAATTATACCTTGTTTTAACCTAAAAAGCGTGATCCTGAATGTGGATTTTCGCCTTGTTTAAATTTGATACGAGTTCGAGATTTTAAAAATATTTCCCCTTTCTATCTCATCTAAAGAAAGCCTCATACTTTTTTTCAATGATCTACGACACGCGTTACATGCTCGTACAAAGAGTGCAGTTGACAGGTACGTAAGCGCGTGGCACAAGAAGTTCGGCTAACTAAATTCAGGTTAGGATTAGCAATAGTTTCAATACAGCAAATCAATCACGTTAATGAACAGTAGAATATCTCGCGATCATATTGAAGCAGGCGTTATTCTATGAATTTTCTGTCGTGAAGAAAACATACCGAAGCAAAGTAAAGTATTTTTATTGCCAATTTTTTCCGACTACCGCTTTTTCGTTCTTATCAGTGGAATGATTACTGAAAACGTAAAGAGGTTGCCAAGTTATGTGTAACTTTGCATTTTAATAAAATATTCAAACATTTTCGCAGACTTTCAAACTATTATAGTTGTATAAATGTTTTTCTTCGGAAGGTAACGGCAGGGCAACAAGGCTACAAATCTATGAAAAACTATTTTAAATTATTTAAAGCATTTAGCAGCAGGACAAAACCTGAATTGCACTTTCTTCAGTTTTTTTCAGGCTAACTTATTTTTCCCAGGGACTTCTGCTGCAAGATATTCAGAGGCTGCGTGTCGATGTCTACGAACTTGTGTTTGTGTGGCCCACATTCCATAAAACTGTACTATTAGCGTCCAAACTGAAGAAGACTCATGATAACTTCCGTAAGAATTGTTTGGGAAACCTCACCTTCATCTTCTTCCGAGTGATTACGAAAGTGTTTGATGGTTTTATAGCTGCGTCAGTGGTGCTTAATTTTGTTACTTTATCATTCAGACGTATTTTAATGAACAATGGAATGATAATAAATTTTCAATAGTACAAAGGCTTTGGAAAAATTTTGCACATATATTGTTTCCTTTCCTAATCAACGCCTGTTGCAGAATTGCACGTTCAAAAATGCGATCCGCAAATTAAAATATATTTGGATTGAACACGGCGCTCCTTGAAGTGGTAAAAAAACACCATTATCAAATGTCGTGTATATGCAAGTTGTCGTGTAAGCTAAGGCATGTTTTTTATTGAAAGCAACAAATTCACTGTTTTCACCTCTCCAATTTTTGACGTCTTCCAACACTGCACATTGGATTGTTTTCATATGTGGGGCGTCGTATAGTTCCTTCAAATACCTGTTGTTTGAAAAACCAGAAGTTAACACGAATCTAAATCAAGTACAACCCATAAAATAGTACAAGGGTTTTCATGGATCATTTCGCAACTTGCATCATTTCAGCAACTTTTGAAACCTTACGCAGGTAAAAATATCGACGAAACGTAAGTGTCGACAACGACACCAACTAAAGAGACCACTCACGCATTTTGCATGCGAATCTAACCCTTCATATCATCACAACACTGCAAGCAGTGCGTAATCACGTTAGCATGATGCACTCGAGTTTGAACAAGCCATTGATTCAAGTCCAGCTCGGGAAGCGTTGTCTCGCACGAAACGCCGCAAATCACCCTTTTGTCGAAGGGTGACCTACGAAATACGATCTTTGTAAGGGAGTCGGCCTGCTTTGACGTTGACCTTCGTTGCTCGCTGAAAATGAACACTCGTTTAGATAAAGCCTAGAAAGCAAACTATTCATCAGCTGGTTTGAGTCCTTTTCATTTTAAAGTGAAGCAGTCCTAGACCGGACAATCTCAATAAAAACTTAAAACTGTCCCTCTGTTGAAAGACCTTTTCTCAAAATAAACGAAAAAGACTAATTTTCTTAGGCTGCAGGTCAACAGCTACTTCATTTAATCCACCAAATTCAGAGACTCTAACAGATTTTTCGTTTATTTTAGGGCTTTGGGGCAGTGGTTCATCTTCCGACATTCCAAATCCAACGACAGCTGCGATACGTATGTAGAACAGTATGCATACCAAGAAAATGAATCGACAACAGGCCCACAACCAGGGCTGAAAGCTTAAAAAACATGTTTAATTGTTAGGCACAACTACGAGTTACAATCACTTTGCCCCTCACCGCGAAAATATTAGATAGTTGCGGCCCTGATCGATAATGTTTTAGAAGATATTAGAGATATTATGAGTGATAAAAAAATATTAAAAACAACTGTCGTGGATCCTAGTGCTTGATAACAAAGAAAACACAATTTGTGTTTAGTAGTATGTAATTTGCATGACCCTAAAAATCCATGTAATAGTTCATGAAATCGTATTTTTACCACCTTGGAAGAATTTCTAAATATATCACTATTTAGATTTTACACGTTGACAAGTTGTAAGTTAATGCTAACCGACATCGCAATGCTTTGCTGCGTGTAACTTGTATTTCTTTAGTATGACGCGCACAGATGTTCATAGTTTAGGTTAACAGTATACTAAGGGAAAGAGAACAGCACGTTAATCATACCGCGGGTTCAGCTGTTTCATTTATATGGCGAGAAATAAGTCTGTTGAGTGTTTTTTCGCACCTAAAAATGTGGCCCGTAGAGATAAAATTTTCCCCGGCCCTGGCTTAAAACAAGGCATAAGAAAGAAAAGACACATATAAACCAGTCGCTTACAACAGGTCATCGCTGTTAAGTGGCACTCTGAGAAAATAAGCTGTTAACTCTTTCGGCAGGCAGTACCCCGTGAACGGAATATATAACTTCAACACAAGCTGCATTGCGAAACCAATGATGAACTGCAGCATGTTGTCAAAACTCCGAAGGTGAGCTGTTGCCCATAGAAGCAAACAAGCGTCGAGGAAATAACTGGTCGCATTGCGATGCGCCTCAGCACCTTGAACGAAGAGCTCGGGTTACCTCTCAAGTGCTCCGGTGTGCTTATACCAAACAAAAGTTTGACACACGAAGCCGTTTTTCATACGCATCATTGCCACTAAATCTATGACAACCTGTGACGACCAGTGTGTGCAACCTACAGTGGCTAGCCGCCTGTAAGTGGACAGTACTGCAGTGGAACAGCTGAATCAACCAGCCACACGGCGCCTGAGACCATTTTGTCTGATCAGTACATTAGTACGCCACTGGGCTTTTGTATAAGACAGGCAGAGCGAGGCACCGCCAGTAGTCTGGGACAATTTTTCTTCACTGAGTGGCTTTTTAAGCCAGTGCAATTTCTTCGCAATACCAACACCCATTCCTGAAATGCTCCAAAACTGTGCAATACAGCTATTTTCCGTGCCACGCCACCGAACCCGTGACGGTTTTTGCAGCAAGATTACTCTGCGCGAACTGAAGCAAGACGACTGGTCGTTTCGAATAAAAACAAAGGACGAAAGCTAGGCAAAGCTCCCACGCACTTAAGACAAAACACAGCTCGCTCAAATTTCGAGTTTTCTTGCCAAAGTGCTGTTGGCAAGCCACCCGCAGTTTGACAAAGCCACGGTGGTCTTTACCTAGAATGGTGTTTTTGTCCGTAGTTGTAAACAAACGACATGCATTTTTAGTTTGCATGGCTCATCAAATGCAGGATTATATTCCAACGAAAAAATGTTCGGCACGCAACTACTGTAGAACGCTTGAAACTAGGTTTTTAAGTAAATTTTGATCCAAAATAGAAGTGAAAGAAATTCGTTCTTATGTTCAAAAGCAGTTCAATTCTGACTGACATTCTTTTTTCTAAATGCGAAGTTTCAAAAGAAAACAGTAGCTTTGAGATAATTTCACACTTCCCCCGAAAAAGGCTGCGTTTCTCAAAATTACCTTAAGTTTTTCCTCACGGAACCAGGCTGCATAATCGACCTAAGTACGTCTTTGTTGTAAACTATCGTGCTTTTTCGTAAACGTTTCGTACAAGTAGCTATTAACATTGCGAAAAAAGCTTGTGGTTGGTGGTAACAGCATAAAAGTGAAGGAAGCTACCTTCTCTGATAACAATTTTCAGCATACTTTCTAGCTACACTGTCCTTAAGTTTTGCTTCCTTGCAGTAATCGTATTCCACATCGACTTTGCTTTTAGTGGGTTGTATTGTTGCAAATTATTTCTCTTGTATTGAAATGGTTTGCTTGCAACAAAGTTTCTCCACAAGGGCCTACTTTATACAGCAATATGATCACATTTAAGTTAGAGGGCGCTAAACTTGTTACCGTGATTTTTTTAACTTTCTGAGTTAAATAGAATATGTATAATTAAAAAATTTGCATGTTAATCCATCTAAAATGAATATTTTCAAAATAATTCGCGCGATTAACATATCGCAAGGGCTCGTTTTCTTTTTTCAAAATTTTAACGATTACGTTTCAAAGTATAAGCTTTCGCGCAGTTTGACATATTGCTGACTTTTTGCTTATGCCGCAGTTCTTTCGCTTCTTTGCTAGATTCAAACTGATCTCACAGATTTTACTTCTTCAAACACGCCCAGCGAGCAGGAATATCAAATTTGTAAGAGGTACGGGCTACGGAGTGCTAAAGAATTGGCAAGCGCTGATTTATGAAAGAAAAGCGTCACTGTTGACAATGAAATATGCCGTACGAGACGGGGGGTCTGGGGAAGGCCACCAACCTAGAGTTGCAAAACGTGCAAAAATCAAAGCAATGTTTGTTAATTTTTAGAGAAAAAATTGACAGCAAAAAATCAGGGCAGCCATCGTACGTAGAGGTATAGGGACAGATTGAAGTAGAAATAAAAATGGAGACGATCCCTGTGCAAAAATTGGGGCCGGCGGATTTTACGCCTGTTATCGACATGATCTAAAGACATTTTTTATCGTCATTGTGCTGCTGCAAAAATGCGGAATTTTGTCAAATATGGGACGTTGAACATAAATATATATATGCCAAGGTAAGTTCAAATCACAACCGGCATTAAAAATCTCGACAATCGATTTTTTAGAGCAAACGGTTTCCGCTTCCAATAAAATTTCTTCCCGGGCGTTTACGATCATAGTCGAAACTGCTCTGTCTTACCTGCATCGAGTATGAAATGATAAATGATGACAGCGACGCTCACAAAAATGAACCAATTGAGGAAACTGAATGGATGGAAAGGCAAGGAGATAGAGAAAGACGAGAATGGAAAACGAGACAAACCAAAGAACGTTCAACCAAAATTCTCTGAATGAAAATCTTAGACTATCTGTATGTACAGTAACAACATTTCGCTTTTGGCGATTTTTACTACTTTAATGCTAGATCGAGTAAGCACTAGGAGCTCAAAGCATTCACTTTTTCGGCAACACTAGCTGTGTAAAATACCAAAATTTTTATGCAAGTATTGGCCTCCAATTAATTATCGACACGATGTCTTTAAACAATTTTCTCGGAAATAATTTAAAATGAAATTTGTGTGTTGCTGCATCTCCACAAGGTGACGTAAATTCGAGATAGTAAAACAGCGTGCATCACACGTTTATTTCCTTCTTGAATTCAAGAACTACTCGACTGTGGAGTTTCCTACTGCTAACACCTTTGAGCAGAAGTTGATTTAACTGTGACCAAGTTGGTAGAGTAGGAAACGCAACAGAAACCGCATTCTAACATCAACCACAACACGTCGATGACGAAGGCGGAAGATCTGTCGCTTAACCCCTTTCAAGAAAAACTACTGGAAAATTCAAAGCATTTTAAAAAATGTTACCTACTTGGTTACTCATAGAAAGAAAGAATGTTTCAATATACTCGCTTTGCATTTCCTTTGCAGTGTCACTTGTGGTATCTCCTGCGTCGAGTCCGCCCGGCGATTTCGTGGTGAATGGTGCATTGGTGATAGGTCAATCGCAGCAGCGCGCGTGAACCTTTCCTTTCAACCGATCCATTAACGACGAGCACGAAATTGGACAGGCAGAAACTACCACTTTTCCAAGTCTTTGGTATGACTCGACAGGTCGGTATGACCCAACCGATAGAATCCCGCCTCCCAGCTTTAGTGGAACGTCTTCACTGTTCCGATTGGCCAGCATTTGGTTCACACAAATATGTGTAAATATCTCAAAACAGCACAAACGTTTTTTTCAAGAATCAACTACGAACTTTCAAAATATTTGAAAACAAATTGTTCAATCTTTGTATTGGTTGAACGCTCTGATGCTAATCTTTCAGGAGGTCGCTCTTGCCTTCTGTCTATCATCGGAAACGGGCTATCAGGTGATATCCGCCCTGGTTAGAAAGAGGATACTTTTGTCAGTGCTCTACTTCACTGTATCTCACCAATCGTCAGTTTCTCAGATGCACAGGGTCTTTAATTTAGTATGCCCTAGCCATCATTAACTTGAAAGCGTTAAATTTATTCAACAGCTGTTTGAATGTCTCACAACTAACGTACGACGATAACAACGCTGTAAACTGAGAAACAACCATTCTGCCGTTAGGGGTAGTTAGAAACTTAAAAGAAGAGAAGTTGAAAGAAGAGAACTTTTTACATTTAACAATCGAGTGACATATGCTTATGATATCACGCATACAAAAGACGACGTTGTAGTTCTTCAAAGGTGTATTTTGAAATAAATACGGTGTCTGAATCGGACTGCTGCAAGCGATGAGAAACCAGCTCTCTGTCTCACTGAGTTAATACTGAACGCAGCTTCACCTTGCTATGCAATGCGTTTTATAACGTACGCTAAATCCGGCACGCAAAGTCAAAAGCAACGGTTCTGGTTCGCTGAAAAAATTAATGCGGTGAAAAACAATGAACATAAACCTGAAAACAATGGAAGAAACGCTTGTAATACCCGTAGATTGCTTAAAGTTGGGTAAATACCTCTTTTAGTCGTTCTTTCCCAGTCACGAAAAAGTTGTGAAAAGTGGAGAATGAAACGCTCTCTTCGGCGGGATGCACTAGGATTAACAATCGACCGCTGATAGCCGCTGGTCAAAGACATGAGGAGTGTAGCAATAGTTTTTAACGGGGGACCCAGTGAAAAACCCTGGAGGTCCCCAGAGGAATGCCAAAGTGTTATCTTTTAACCCTCATATGCACAAACAACAGCGACCATCGCTTTGACTAATGGCATAATCGTTTATCACAGGTGCCTTAGTGTCGACTTTGCATTCTTTTTGGATTATATCAGTGATAGTCGCATGTAATTGTCTTTATTCTTATAATAACAAATTTGCAACTACCAATATATTCTAAAATCATGACCTATATAATCATTTGTACAAACTTAATAAAAAGTCTATGGAACTTAGGGAACCATACCATGAATTCTCGGAAAGTATAAAAGTATAAATGGCATAATCATGCTATCTAGTCAGACGTATAGGCAATATTACATCATTCCATTTCTGAGGAAATTGTTTTTTAGTCTGATTATGCAACAGCCATCATTTTTAATGTTTTACTAAATATTATGATGCAATAGAATAGGAAAAATATCCCGCTGCTACATCTGTTTAGAATTAGACTTTAGAAGTTTTATAATAGAAAGACAGGTTTTTCGCTCCCATATTTAAAAATTGGTTTGGAGTCCAATGAAGATAGAGCTATGCAGTGAGTCTCAGTCATCAATAATGCAGTTATGTAAGCTTAAACAATAGCATTGAAATAGTTGAAAACTGACGGCAGTAGCTCAGATCATTCAGGTGAGAACGATGTAACTAACGCCTCTAAGGAAGCAAGTGATCATCCAACTAGTTGTTTCTGTATTTGAGGGATTAAACCAATCATTTGACATTCTAACAAATAAGAAATAAGGATTAATAAAACATATGAGAGCTGAAGTATTTAAGTTAGAGTTGGTGGACTTTCTGTTCTACTGCAGCTTCCACCCTGAAGGGCGCTATGAGAAAGGGAGAGACAGAAAACTTTAGGCACCTGCGTATACCAGAATGCCGGTTCTAGGGCTACAGCCAAGTGGACAACTGCCATCCGGACAACTCCCACGTAGGACAACTGCCACCTAGGACAATCGGCACCCAGGACAAAGGCCTTTTATTTGCCTGACATCTTCAGTCTTTTGAATGAACTCAATCTTTCCCTACAGGTGAAAAACATATCCCGGATCGATACTACAGGGAAGGTCTCCGCCTTCATAAAGAAGTTATCCCTATGGAAGAAAAGAGTTAGAAACAAGACTTTTGTTATGTTTTTACTGTTGGAGTATATAATTGGTGATCTAAAAACTAACGAATGGCTGACTTGCTTTATTGATGATCACATAAGTAACTTCAAGAAGAGAATGGAAGATTACTTTCCAACATCTGAACCTTCTCCAGGATGGATGCAGGAGACTTTTATTGCTGAGATGAACAACGAGCAGCTCAACTTTCATAAACAACATCTGGAATTGCAGTTCTCAAGCCGTAAAGAACAAGTTCAAATCCTTCTCACTGCTGGAATTTTGGTGCAATGTTTTGCAAGAATATCCTGAATTGGCAGCTCTCGACGTATTAATTTCATTTCCAAGGAAATACCTCTGTGACATAGGCGTGGCCAGGGGAGCCCAGGGAGCCATGCTATCCATAAATAGTTGGAATGTCTAGTCATTTTGTGCTTTGAGAAGCGGTATCCCAAACAAAAATGCTATTACTCGCCTAAAGTCAAACATTTTGGTCCCCTAGGGACGCCGGAGAGCGGGAAAATGACGGGGGCATTGACCCCGTCCTTTCAAAAGGGGGGAAACGGGTGCGGAGATGTCTTTTCATAACAATATCATAGGTAATTTTAATGATTTATCAATACCGAATTGAAACAAGTTTATTGCAGCTATTTGCGCACTGAGAAAATTCAGAAGGGTTTTCTATATTTTCTGTTATTTTTGAGTCAACATTGTTTTTTAAATAGAAACAAGCATAACTGGTAACGATTTTTGTTTTTTATAAATTTCCATTGCCCTAAACTTTATTACTTCTCCACCTGCCGTACCACTGCTCGGCGTTCCTGGCCCTCCCAATTTTTTTGGCCCACACAAAAAATTTTGGGATGGCTAAGCCACTGCTCTGTGAAGCTGCTATATCTGCTCTAGTTAATATCAAGACTCATGTACCTTAATCGACTTGGAGTTGCAAATGACATGATAATTGCTCTCAGCAATATTTACCCTCTTATTGATAAGCTTGTTTCGATGAACAAGAACGGAGATCACACTGACTAACCATTTGTGTTGATATTCCGCTAGCCACTTGTGTCGTGTTTTCATAAATGAATGTTTCTTTTAATTGATTGGAATTCCAGTAGTAAACATCTTATCCGCATTATCACAACAATTTTATTTGCACTCGCATCATGCACCTTCTTTGTAAGTTACGCAGAGCCAATATTTATAGGAATAGGGATCCCCGCGGTTGGAAAGGTTAAAAACCACTGGACTACAGCATTAGTGTTATCCAACTTTTTTGGGATGAGGTGCATTTTGTCTTCCTCTCACGCCCGCCAGCTGTGTTCATTACTGAAACTTGTCAAGCAAGATTAGCTTTAGCGTGTCCTTCACTATCTTCAGTTTTTTTAAAGGTGTTTTATGGACCAGAATGGCGAAAATTATCATCGGGTCCCTAAAAAATTATCATCGGTTCCTTAGAATCAGAGAAAATCGGGTCCATAGAATCACAAAAATCGGGTCCCTACCGGTCCATACCGGGTGCCTAATATTTTCCTAAATACCTACTATCTTGCATGTTTTTTCCAAATATACCAGGAGTGTAAGTCCTTGACGCCCTTCGCAGTTCTCGATAGCATATGTCTGTCGTTTAAATTTTGCAAGGCGCAAAGTGACTAGATCTACAATGTGATGACGATGCACACCACCTGATTCAGTCTCCGCGATACAGCCAAAAATTGCATAGCAAAGGTCCTCGGACGTTCCCTTCCAAACTCATTGGCAAACAGTCGCATCAAGGATTTTCCAATTCCAGAAAGCAGCCTCTTTCAGCGATTTATCTGGTTCACTGTCGCGCAATTTGTCCCCTAACCTTCCTATGCATGTCATTTTCTATTTGGAGCCACTTGTACTGCAAGTCGCAACACCACACGCGTGTTCGATATAACCACGGTTGAGAGTTGGAACAACGACGAAGTGAAAGACACTGATCCACATGACTAAAATTAAGGGGTGGATTTCAGAAATTAAGGTATTTGACTCAGGTCTCCCCTTTCTGAAAACACAACCTATTTTTCATGAGTTTGTTGTGTGAACACTGTCTATGGAAAGAAATCCTTTTTCAGCAGAGAATCAGACACTTTAAGATCTTACAGAGTACATATTTCGCCTGCGAAGTAGGCATCATCAGCTCTTATTCAAATGGTATATTTGTTGTGTGAACTCTTTGTTCTACTGTAGATGCATCACACTGACTTTGCAAACAATTTCCATTAATCTTAAATGGTGTAAATTTATTGGGGCAACCGTGACAAGAAGCTTTGCCAGTTTTATGCAAAGGTTTTACCGGCTGATTCTTAGCAATTGGCCAACCAGGACGCATTGGCTTGCTGCCTGAGAGATTGGTTGGAAAAAATATTCGAAGAAAAAAATTAGTAGCAAAATAGTTACTGTGAGTCACGGGCATCCGCAAGGGGGACAAAACGGGCATTTTTTCCCATGGAAATTGGGTCTAGGAACCAAAATTTTCAAGAAAACTTGAAATCAGCAGCTTACTTCTAACTCATCGATTTAATTCTTGCAATGACAGTTTATTTGCCGGTGTGATACTCACACTGCGCAAGAGCCGGGTTCACTGTTCTGGTGTCATACAGTGATGAGCTTGTAGTTCACTCATGTCCCCGTCTTTGCCTGCAAAGGCAGGTTGCAAAACTTGCGAGCGGATTGTTCTAGTAGTGATGGAGTCTCAAGACTTGGTCTCGGTCTCGAGACTCGTCTCGCGATCCACTGTTGCGAGTCTCGGTCTCGAAGGCTACAGCAACGATATGGCGTAGTAAAACTTCTGCAGTTTAATGTGTGTTTTTGTCTGCTAAATTTGCAGATAAGAAACAACCAAAGCAGGAAGGAAAAGTGCCAGAAATTCGAAAAAATTTCAACTTCGAAGGGGTGATGACATTTTTTGGAAAATTTTTAGAAACACATCGGCATAATCCACAAAATTTCAAGTATCGAGAATATGCGTCCGCAGGGGGGGGGAAAACGGGCATTTACCCCCCTGGCAATTGGAAATAAAACGCAAAAATTTCTAGAAAACGTATATCAGCAGTTTAATTCCGATGAGTTGGGTTAATTCTTGCAATGACAGTTTGTTTGTCGATATGACACTCAAACTGCACAAAAAGTCAGTTCACTGTTCTGGTATAATGCAGTCATGAAATTGCAGTTCACTTAATCCGCTCCTTTGGCTGCAAATGCAGGTTGCGAAAGTCGGGAGCGAATTGTTATGCTATTAGCCTTTGTTGCGCCACAATAACATGTCAACAATATCTTTAGAGGTTCACTTCAGGTTACGGTAATATAGTAGCCGTTTTGCTGCACGTTATGTAACTGCTGAACGCAGACATCTTGGCAGGTAATGCAGCGAGACAGCGAATGCTAATAGCGGTAAGCCACGTACGTTCATACCAATGGTGGTTGAACTGCGACATATTTTGTGTGGCCCTTCTAGATAAATAGCAATATCTCAAATAGACAGAGAGTTGTTAGCTCATATTTAACGTTTGTTTCATTTATCAATGTGTTTACGCGAGCTCGTAAGGCAGAGGCGGATCCAGTCAGTAAACTACGGGGAGGCGATTTCAGTAATATTTGTTAGTCAAGTCTCATAACGGCTTCGCTGCTGTAAGAGGGATGAATTATACTGCACAACACTGGTGTGACAAAACAGTGGGCGGCAAAATGGCCTTATATCGCGAATGTTGTTTTCCTGATTGTAAAAAATTGTGATGCATAACGTCACTTTCGCAGGTTTTAGGGGGGCGATCTAACCTTATGACAGGAGGCAATTGGGGCGTGACAGGAGGCGAATCGCCTCCTGTCATAAAGTTAGTTACCAGAGAGCCTACGCCAGTGTTTCCCAACGTTGTTTTGGCTAGCGCCCCCTTTTCTGACAAACAAATTTCTACGGCCCCCCACCATGCCTAGCACACATATCAACACAATTTTTTCGTATTGTATATTTCGTATGTTTGAAAATGATTAAAACAGGAATAAGCGCAAAGATGCATTTCACTAAAACGCTTAATTTAGTAAATTAACTCATTGAGCAGTTGGAAACTGAGTTCATGATCTGGAAACTGTTAGAGTTCATGACGGGCTCGATTTCGTTTGAATAACATTAAACTAGACAAGAAGGTGGAGATTGCTGATTTGGCTTTAATGAGGTCAACACCATTCCCTGCAATTGCAAATTAACTTCACTGAACTTCGTGAAGATATCTGTGGACTGTGACAGCCAAGATACTGTATCTGTGACACCAGGGGCGGAGCAAGACATTTTCATTTGGGGGGGCCACTGGAGGGGCCAGTTTTGCAACAAGGGGAGCTGTCAATGGTCAGTGTAGGACTTCAATGCAGTGGCATGACGTCACGCGGAAAATTTTTGGGGGGCCACTGGGGGGCCAGGCAAAAATGGGGGGGCAGTGGCCCCCCTGGAACCCCCCTAGCTCCGCCCCTGTGCGACACCCTTTGACAGCCACCTTCTGTG
>JGI24158J21664_10000185_pt1 | contig 46475 bp, 23 predicted proteins | sample Ectturendosymbi3_FD_21664 | JGI IMG/M metagenome (IMG submission 21664) | reverse complement strand
TATAAATTTTATATGTCTTGAAGCTCAAACTTTGGCTAAGAAGCGATTCAGTTTCAAAGTCTTCTTCATTGCGCCGTAGTAACTGTCTAGCAACAATTGCATTCATTCTAGATGTTTATTTGTGATGACTTGTATTGTGGCGGCTCAATCACAATTATGCGGAGCCTTAACGTTTCCTCAATGATTTCTGTTTATCTTGCCGGCGAGTAAAAATCAGTCTTGTCAAGACATTACACTCCGACCTAATGTGAATAAGCTCAGTGTTTCAACTTTCATCTGATGTTAATTACCACCCTATCCTACAGTAAACAATTTGAAATCATTTAACTGCAACGAAATGAGCCAACGGAAAAATCGAACGAAAGTAGCAAGATGCTTTTCATTTTGCAAGGGCTGAGGGAATTGACATTGCAATTACTTAGCAGATACTGAGACCACTTGCACAGGAATAGATATTAAAATTTAGGGGTAAGCTCTCAGAAAAGGGCTCCAAAACATCGCCATTTCGAAAGGTAGATGTGGGATTACGTGAATGAAAGAGTTAAGTTTGTTTCACATGTCGATTTATGAACTAAATTCAAGAGCATAAGATACATACGAAATGAACAAAATGTTGTAAAGTTTTGCAGCTACACAATTGGAAGCTGCCTCCTATGGCACATTTTCCCATAATTTTTGCTTTATTTTGAAAAACATATGATTTGCTTCAGAGCTAATTTAAATGTGGCTCTAGAGTGGTACATCACATTTTTAACTAAACAATGGTGCAAAACTCTCAAGGGGGGCACGGCATCTCTGAAAAAAATGGCCCGAGGCGACTGCCTTCTTATCCTTCCGTAATATCCATTCTTGACCTTGCAATCTGTCTTGTTGGCAAAGCGCATGTGACTAAAATGAAACAAAATTTGAATTGTTTCCCATTAGGGCTTCAAATTCCGTAAATAAGGCATTGTATTTTCAAGAAGCCCGTGATTTGTATAAATTTAACCACGTGCAGTGCTAAACTATTACCTGCAGCTGAGCGCGATCAATAGGTTTTGTATTGCTGGGTTTGCTATTGTGTTTATAGTTTAATTCCATCTTATAATTCAATGAAATCAGTTAAATTTAGCAAAGTCTCATCAAATAATTTAAATGAAGTAAGTTGAAAGTAGCTACAAAGGTTTCACGGAATAGGTTGAACATAGCCAACCCAAATATCTTACGGATTATCAAAAATCCAAACATTTGAAACCTTGTGACCCAACAGCAGACTAGAGTCTTTCACCACACCATAAACCTTGCGACACCATGAACCTTTTCACTATAAAAAAAGTAGCTACAAAGATTTTACGGAATAGGTTGAACATGGCCAAATATCTTACGGATTATCAAAAATCCAAACATTTTTCAAACGCGGTGAAATATTTTAGCGTATACGGTTATCAACTACCGACGTGAATTAATTGCACAAAAATTAGATGACAACGGGATCCACTTCTGATATGTGCGCAAGTTTTGTAGAAGGCGTACTTCTGATGTCAGTGCCTCAGCTTGTCAGTGCTGTTCAGCTTCGGTTGAATATGCTGTGTTGGTGTACATCAGAAGCGTGTAAATACAGTATAAGGACAATCGTAATGGGGGCCGTGAGAACTTCTTGCTAAGTGCAATATTGGGCATTGAGAGGTTTACCAGCGCTTCTGCAAGAAAGATTTATGAGCATTGATCCAAAGTAAAGATTCAAACTAGAAGCTTGGAACTTCACTATCAAAACTTTTAGAACTTGTCAATTCAATGAAAGCAAACTTTTTATTTGTCGACTTAAATCCGAACACAGATGTTCAGGAGAAAACGCCAGAAATATGCACGTTTCATGGATGATGCTTTAAAAACAAGGAGCATCAAAGATATTTAAATGTTGAAACTCGGTTGTTGTTTTCCCCAGCCCTAATAAAATTTCTGACTACGCGCCTGGTTCCACTGCTAGTATTTACCAAAAGATCTTGTGCTTTGTTTTTGATTTGATCTATGTCGTGACTATTAGTAGCAGTATATTTTATTTAGCGAAACTGATCAAGTTTGAATTGATTATCACAGTTGTGTCTATTTAAGCTCTCACAATTAATGTGTTTTCATATTAAATGCAGTGCTAAGTGTCAGATATAGCACCGCTGTTGTATACTTGTATACAGTACTAGTTGCTATACCATCACGATGGGCGTAGCCACTAGCCAGTATCAGTTCCATAATGTGCCCCCGATTTGACCAATTTTACAAAAAGGTCGTACCACGATTGGGTGAACATGGTGACGTCATCGTAACCAAAACAGTAAGATTTGTCCACCCCAAAAGATTTTTAGCAAACTCGGTCCCTGGGTTTTTGGATGCACCGGCGTTTGTTGTTGTAGCGAGTACATCTGCTGCAATTCACTCAGCACCGCCAAGCAGTGGCGTACGCAGAAAATTTTTATGGGGGGTTTCATTCAGTGGCACATAGTGGTCATTTGTATTTTATGTGCGCTGTATGTGACGTCACAATTTGACGTTATATTCATGTTTCCAAACCGGCGTTTTGGCGAAGATTGTTGCTCCACGCGCACTCTCCTTATTTTATTTGTCATTGCACTGCATATAAGCTATCAGCGCTTTAAGTTAGGATATCTGAGGAAAATACACTCGACGCTACGACACAGCAGTTCATAACTGCAAAAATATCAGGCTGCTCGAGACACGGGAGTAAAACACACTCATCAATACGTAAGAGCAATTTTCAACTGCAAAATCATGCTGCGCTCATGTCTAGTCGATTACGAGAAGTCGAGCATAGGTGTACGGCTGGACTGGTTGGCGCACACCCCGGTTTGCAAGATCGAATCTTGCTAAACTACACAAGAATTGAGAATGCGCATAACGTATGCAAGAAAACTTTCGTTATTTTGTTATGAAAGTCCAGCAAGCTTTTAGTTTTCTTTTTTCCCTGCTGCAACATTATCAAATTCCTGAATGCTTAGTGTTAACAACTGCTGTTTTTGAGCTCGTGCAACAGTTCTGTCATGCTGCAGAAATTGGTAATGTAGCCAATGCGGTCAGCGCATGCGCTGATCAACCATAGCAGACAAAACAAACACGATTGTTTCGGATAAAGTCAACTATCGCGGAACACAATCTTAAACATGAGTAGTGGACAGAATGTCTGCAAAAAGAGATGGTTCCTGGATGCAGGTGATAACCCACATTCCCACCAAAACCTAATCCTTACGTTTTGACCCATTTACAATGTTCCTTGAAATTTGCATGCAAATTCATTTCGTGGTATTTGCGTTAAGTCGACAAATTAGCCTAACAAGCAAAAAGTATGCGAAAGCAGTTAATCTCCTTTGCGCAGGTAATAAAGTTTTTGTAACATATCAAATTCAAGGGAAGGATTTCAACCCCAATCTCCCTCGCGTACGCCCTAGTCGCCAAATAAATCTGTCTATCTATATTCGTACCATTGCTTGCGGTCCTTGCTGCTTTCATATAATGGGACCCTTTCAGTTAGTTTACACCACTCTTTACTAGCCATCCAACCTTCAGTTGAAAACAGAGCAGACCGTGAAGTTAAACATCACTGGTGTTCGAAAAATGTCTACATAGTAAACAATAATTAATTCTTTCAGTTGGATTCAAACTAGCCAATCTGTCTTGTGTATATTTCCCTGTGAGCGGCCTGAAGTTTGTAAGTAATTTCTGGAGAATTTTGAGGCATAAATACAGGTAATTTTTTTGGTCTGTCAGAGTCATTGACAGCTAACACTAAAGAATTTTTGTAACCAGGCAAAGTCGAAAAGTAACAAACTGGAAAAGTTCTGAACAAGGATTTTCTTGATAACAAGACTTTTTCCTGGAAAAGTTTAGCAATTTTGTAAATTCAATAAAACAATTAAAACAATGTTTACACATATCGAAAAATGTTGAGATATTTTGACATAACAAAACCTTTTGTGAATCTGAAGGTGGGAACTATAAACTGGCTTACGTCATCTTCTAAATTAATATCCCCATCCTTTCACACAACTCTTGATACTGATCATTAGATATTTCTTACCAAAGTTAGGTTGAAAATATTTGGTAACTTACAAATTAGTTTCTATCATAAAAAACAGTTTACCCCGATGATCCCATTGCAGCACACTGATGTTGAATTAAAAAATGGAGAACCATTGCAACAATTTTCCCCGTCAACTGCACCATCGTAGACAGTTCCTCCACAGCAGTTAGGGTTCTGCAACACAAGAATTTTTCAAAATTATTGATCGGTAAAGGTTTGTTGACTGCCTTATTGCTTGCGATCGATTCTGTGTTTATATTTCAACCGGCACATGTTCAATCCTTTGAGTAAATTTGCATTAATGATCTCCTTAACTTCAAGATTATAATCTCTTTCAGTATAAGAATCGATTGAGGATGTTTGACCACGGAATTAGTAAGGAATCGTTTAGGCAAAAGCAAAGCATCAATATGTGGACTGCAAACGTAAACTAGTGAACTACAATCGGAGCATTGTTTCAATAAACTGGTTCGCTGAAAGCTGTTTCACCGAAGTGCTCAAGACTATATCTACATGCTTATGATACATGATCTTTGGAGGGCAGCAATGGAGATGCTTTTGGGCAGTCGTGGTTTTTCGTTCCACTCGCTCATCAGACACCCAAATAATTGTGAAATAATAATGATTTGGAATTTTTTTATTTGCTTCTTTACATTAAACCAGCACAATTGCCTTTTCGTGCCATGTAACTTCGGTGTTGCTTTGTACTTTTTTGCATTTGTACCATAAAATGCACTGAAACTTCTTTTGGCTTAGAAACAGCAAAACATACAGGTGCTTGTATCAAAAACAACCCGTACAACGCATGGTTGCGGTGCAGATGCGAATACGTTAGAGATGACAAACTGCAGCATGCCGACATTCGGCCAAAGCAATGTTTTCACAGAGAAATTTTGCACAATGTTGCTATCTCTCAGAAGTTGTGAATTCAAGACTACAGAACAGCTAGCACGCAAACTTCTACACTATGGCAGCAATTGATCTCACCCGTCGAGATCACTCTATTACCACTTGATTGCTACATACTTAAATAAGCGCTATTCTTAGCGTGCCTTCCGTTCGGCTTTGAATTCGAGACTGCAGAACAGCTAGCACGCAGACGTGCACACTTTGTCATGAAAAAGCAATTGAGCTCGCCTGTCGAGATCACTCTATTGCTGCTTGATTGCCTCATGCTCATATAGGCGCTATATTCTTAGCGGACTCTGGTGGTTTTAGGTGACGACGTGTCTGACCGTCACAAACACGACACAATAGTTTTTTGAGGACCCGGGCCTTCAGGAAGGAATATACATTTTTCGATTGTTAGAGTCCATTTCCACCAAACCTACATGAAAACTCTCACCAATGCTTCAATTTTTCGAGCATTTATTACACAGGGTAGTCTAAAACGATGTAAAAAGACATTTTGATAAAGTACCATTTTGTATTGAAATTAAGGAATACTTCGCGTTTTTCTCGTAGGCCTGTATTGCAGACATGTAAGCTTTGTGTTGTTTAAATTTTTTTCCTCTTGCACCACCATATTTCGAGCACAGCTCAGTTGTTTTTAATATGCTCAATCCAAGATCCTTAGCGCTGAATCGCTGTGGCTACTCCCAAATTGAAATTTGTAACGACCCTGTCCAACATCTCATGAGAAACCCTCCTGATCTCTGTTCGATGGTTATTCTTGAGCGCATTAATAGTTGTGTCTTTTAAATTTCTCCACGAAAAATTATCCAACAGGGTTAGTTTTGGAGAACATGCAGGCCAAGGATGGTCCGTACGACGGGAGATGAGCCTGTCTCCAAGGAGGTAACGATGAAGGTATTCGAGTGAAGCATTGGAGCAACGTGGTGGTGCTCCATCCTGCTGATAAATTACAGTATCCATGTCCACTCCTCGCTTCCGCCTCAAGATCAATGTGCCGCTGTCTGTGTTCACAGTTACCAGACGTTCCTCAGTATCCTCGAACTAGTATGGCTCGATTATCCCATTATGACACAATGCGCACAAAACAGTCACTTTATCCACACGAAGTGGGTGATAATGATGCTCGTGAGACTGAGCCTGAACCTAAAATTGCATATTTTGTTTCTTCACATGACCATTAAAGTGGAAATTTGCCTTGTCACTGAAGAAAATGGAGTCCAAAAAGTCATGATGGTCTTCGATTTGCTGACTAATTGTTTGTCCATGACGACGTCTGGTGAAAACCGCAGCGACATCATTATGGAATATCTCGAAAGTTATGAGGTAGGGAATTTTTTGTTTTTATCAGAAATGCATCAAATTCCGCGTGCTAAAATATCTTTCTTGTCTCTTTGCCACCAGCGGTGCGTGAGTTATGACCAACATTTAAAGTCACTGTGTTGGTGTAGCTGCTGTACAAAGTTTAAAACCGTCTCTCATGGTGTTGTGCGTCGCCGGTCATTGCGACACAATACTGTTTGTGTGTATCGTATGTGCGTCTCAAAACCTGTACAGTAGTGTGTGCGTGCGTGTGGCCACGTGATGGTTCTCATCTCGTATTCCCTTCGGAAATCCTTTCCTTTTTGTGTTTCTGCTCTGCGACCGCGAGCCACGCCGTGACCACCAAGGAGGGCATTTTTCGTTCCTGCTGAAATGAAACCGACGCAGCAAAGAACAAAATGAAAAGAGGCTGGTTCCTAGATTGACTCTACATAATTGGTTCCCAAACCGGGAATCCCTGCAATGGCTTACCCTCGCTAAATCCCTGCAATAGCTTGTTGCTGTAACGAGCACATCGGACGCAATTCACTCAGTACCTCCAAATCTATCTGTCTATCTACATACCATTCCTTGCATTCCTTGCTGCTTTTATGTAATGGGATGTAATTTCCTTGCTGCTTTTATGTAATGGGACCCTTTCAGTTAGTTTACACCACTTTTTACTAGCCATCCAACCTTCGGTTGAAACTGGAGCAGACCTTGAAGTTGAAACATCATTGGTGTTCGAAAAATGTCTGCATAGTAAACAATATAATACTTCTTTCAGTTGGATCCAAACCAGCTAATCCAGGCGTGTAGCCAGGAATTTTGCTTGGGGGGAAACAACTACCGAGTCTCAACATTTAAATAGTTAATGCCGCATGTTTTCAGCATCATCGATGAAACGTGTATTTCTTTAGCGTTTTTTTCCTGAACAATTGTGTTCAGGTTTAAGCCAGCAAACAAAAAGTTTGTTTTCGTTGAATTGACAAGTTTGAAAAATTTGTTTTTTGTGAAGTTCCAAGCTTTTTCTTTCGTTTAAAGCCACCCTTGCTCGCAAAACTTTCCTGCAAAACAGGTTGTAAATATCTCGATGCTATCATTGGAAGATCTGCTGTATGCTTTTTGAAGTCAATATTGCAGTTGAGCAAAAAGTGATCGCGGCCGCAATTATGATTGCTTTTTTATATTTACACGCTTCTGATGTACACCAACACACATTCAATCGAAGCCGTGCAGCGACCTAGCTCTAAGGCACCGAAGCCCGAAGAAGGCCTTCAACAAAGCTAGCGCACATATAGGACGTGGATCCTAATAACATCCAAACCTTGAGCAACTATTTGACGTCAACAGCTGATAAACGTAAAATCTAGAATCTTTCAACGCGTTTGAAAAATGTTTGAATTTAGGTCACGCTATGAAATGCACCTGCAGTAGCATTTGTTTAGAGTAGACTACTTGCACTAAGCTTGCTTACCAAAATTGATTAGGTATTTAGACAGCTATTTAGAGTTTAAAAAATAATTCACAAATTTGATAAAGACAATGTTGTAAATTGGGTAAAGTTACACATGGTCTCTGAACAAACTCGCATATGTGGGATCGATTCAGTCTACACAAACTGTGAAAATATATGTGTATTTGCGAAAACGAAGTCATAATCGGTAATTACCACGGCTCTGCAGTAAAATTGAGAAACACTTGTCGCCGCAGCTTGAAACAACGGTTACTTGGTTGATGTAACCATTCTAGCGTAAACGCTTAAAGTATTTTTTTAAATCCATCAGTGTTTAAGTTACAAAATTGACTGGGCAAACGTTCAGTTTAGTTTCATTTCATTCACATGCGCTTTATCCAGAAAGGAGATTGCAAGCTATCTGTGGTGTCAATGCCCTCAGCGATTAAAAAATAAAAAGCATCTTCGTACACAACATACGTTAGATTTTGCTGCTGACTCTTTCCATTGCGCCTGAATAAATTCAAACATACTGTAGTATAGCGTGGCATTAAATTTCAGATGAAAGATGAAACACTTTCAGACGATGCGCGGTAGGTCGGACTTTGATTAACTATTTGATAAGGCTGATTCTTTACTTGCCGGAAAGTTTAAAAGGAAATCTTGAAAACGTTAAGGATCCGCATAATTGTGTTTGAACCGTCGTCATAATGCATGTTCAATCCGAAAATATATAACAGAAACACTCGCATGTTTTAATCATCACAAGTAAATATCTAGAATGATTGGTATTGTTGTTAAATAGTGTCTATGACCTAATGAAAAAGACTTTGCAACTGGATTGCTTCTTAGCCAAGGTTTGAGTTTCAAAGCATATAAAATGTATATCACCTTTAAACTACAAAAACAAAAATCTACCATGTTCATTCAAAGTTATGGCTGATGCTGCAGACAAGAGTATTTGTAGCATGCCAGGTTAATCATAGAGGAATTTTTCGATGTTCTAAATGAAGTTTAGATCACCATTAGGTGAGATACAGCACGCTGGTGAACCAAAAACAGCTGCGTAAAGCGCTGCTCCTTTGCAGTTACTGATTGCAAACGGTTGGATGCAACTTTGTATTTCATTATCACCAACTTCCATGCTGAGCTTATACTTGAGGTATTATAAAGGTCAGCCATGAAATGATCCTCTAAAACTTCCACTATACACAACGTTTGATTAATCGTAGACAATTAGTAAACGATATTGCTTTGATCAGGTTCGACTAAGTTTTGAAGTAGGATAGGTTTTTTAATCAGTTTCGTTGATTTGCACTAGATTTTTTTTCTTTGGTTTACACAGCAAAGGCTTGATTACCCTGAATTTTTTTGTGCAACTTTTCGTAATTGGGGGAGCAATTGCCCCCGTTGCTACGCGCCTGAGCCAATCTCTCTTGTACAGTTCCCTGTGAGCAGCCTGAAGTCTCTAATTGCTCTATGGAAAATTTTGTTTGATGTTAGTTGGAAATTTTCGTGGTAGGGATGTGGTCGATGGTAACATACTTTCAATTTCTATCTGAGTAGCAAATTTAGTCGCAACATACCCAATATCAAGGGAGCATTCTAAATCATTTAGTGTGTAATGCTCATTAGGTCACTGTTGACAGCCTTGCCATGAGTTCATTCACAGTCTTCTTTTCACTCCACATACAACAAACACCTGGACAATCAAGTTCCACCGGACTCTTTTTAAATCGCGTTTTGCGGTTCAGGAACAAAATACAGTCTGAACAGCCCTCTCATAGGGCCTGTAAAGATGCAAGTCGCACACCATTACATTAGCAACAAAAATAAAACACACGTTTCCTGGCCTGTCCTGGACGGTTCCACCACAACACACTTCTGTGGATTTGTTGAAGGCGACGTTGATGCCACGAATAACTTGACAACACCCAATGTTTTCTTGATTTTGATCAGAGGGTTGGAGGGAAACAAGTGATCCTGAACAGCACAACTGCAAGGAAAAATGAACTCCATTGCATTTACTCTTGCAAGCGTGAATATTATGGTTTATTGGTAATCTACTAGCAGTTAGACGCTAAATCAAACACATATTTTTTTTCTTTTTGGCATTAATGACTGGAACATAACTTGAATGCAAATAAAACAATTACAACTTAATTAAATGATTGCGTAGTAGACCAATCGATTGTAGTTTTATGAAATGACATAATTTAATCAAACTTAGGTAAGTAAACGTACTCCCATTATAAGCAAAGTAAACAATCATCAGTTTGTTTTCAAAAGGCGGTGCAAATATCCATATTCAATCAGTGTAAAGCACAGGTGCTAGAACTTCAGTGGTTAAGAAAAGTAAGAAATGCGACAAGAAATAGAATGTACAAACTCAAAAACAACATGTGAATCAAATATGAAATTATGAACAAACGAAGCTTAAAGGAGAAGTCCATAACTTACACTAGCTGTAACAGCAAGTACCATTTCAACATTCGAAATACATTCCAAACAATAAGAAAGTAAGCTTCCTCGAAAAAATGTCAACTCCGCGCAAATATTTTTGTATTTTGTTATAATACGGAACTAAAAATACGTTTAAGTAAGGTGTTACTTTCAGTTCTAAACCACTTCACAAATAATTATTTAATATTAACCTACAAATGCATTATATGAACTAATTGATTCAAAACAACTCATGCGCGTTTATCCACGGTATTATCTTTATTCAATGTTTAAATTTAGTTGCTTCAATATCTTGCACCTTTTACAAGCCCTTATTTCACCCATCATGTAAAACTTTTGCATAATGGTATGCATTGCTGTGGGCGTTGGCGCAGTTTTTAAGTGTTCATTCTCGCCTAATGTTGCTTATGGTTACGTTCACGTGACGCATACCTCTGTGCTGTTTCAAGTTCAAAAGCTTTCTTAATTAATGTGAAGTGTGTAACAACCTCTATGACACGGTTCTTGAATATAAGAAATACAAATAGATAGAAAATTTTGCGGAAAACAGTAGCAAATTTCAGTTCCACCAACAACGAATTCTTTAGCTTACAATCTTCCAAGATGTGCTCGAAAAACGTCTTGTTATTTGTAATTCATAAAAGTCATGTGGTCAGACATTCGAACGCAGTTAGGCATATATCTGCAGGACTAGCAGAATTACTTTAACGAATGCCTTCATCAAAATAGTCGACATTTAATAGTAAATCTATACTGCTGAAGCACATCCCCTAGATTACCTGGGTTGCAGTTCGTCCTACCAAGCCGCCACAACAAAACTGACTGTTCTTGCTGTAAGGTTTACCATTACAGCAGTCCTGACTATCTACGTTGTACGGATTTTGAATATTTCCAGTTCCATAGCAACACCCAGCTTTGTTTGCTGGAATGTTTCTGCCAACTATCCCATTGTGACAGGGGCATGACGCTACCCGGCGATCGTAGGGAAATTCTCCGCAGCATGATGCAAAGGCTGTATCTCCTGAACAAAATCAAAAATAAATAAAATCTTAGCCTACATTAAAAAAATTATGTTTCTCTTTAAGCCCATAACTAAGGGAGCGAAGGAGGGCGAAGCCCTCCTTAGAACTTTTTTTGCCCCCCTGAAAAAATGTGTTGGACATAGATTGAAAGTATTGGAGGTAGTTTAAAAATTTTGGACCCCTTTCAGAAAACTCTTGGCCCCTCCTGGTGTCCCAAGCTGGTTACGGGCCTGTTTCTCTCACCCGCATTTTCCCAAACGCGCATAGTTTTTCCTGTTGCTCTTTGCTGTGCGGTAAAATTAAAACCTTCTTTTACCAGCATCATCAGAAAACCGCGTGATATAGCGCTGAGCAAAGAATCGCTAAATTTCGTGATTGCAGCTAAAGTGTGGAAGTGACAAAAGAAGATTCACCTACTATCAACTATTAAAAGTAATTGTATAATTCCAATAATGCGGGAGCTCAATAACAATTAAACTCTACAGCTCCTAATTATTTGATGAGCTTTCGGCACAGTCCTTGCGAGAAAAAATATCTGTTTTATTGTAAAAACGTTTTTGGCATTGTCCATTTTACTTCCAAGCAGCAGTAGCCATATCACGATGACGGTATGCTAATCTCACACATGAGTTGCAGAACATTTGTGAAAGAAAACTAAAGCACAGAAAAACGAAGATGAAATTATACATTTATGCTTTGTGTCATCACCACTTAAGTTAATATACTGCGAGATAATACTGTATGTCTGGCAAGTAAAGGAAGGCATTTTTGACATGTCATACAGGCTAATAACTGAAAGAGCAGAACACGTACATACTTCGATTTTTTGATGCTGGTTAAAATACCTATTATGCTTTTAACCTTACTATGTAGAACCATGGTTCTCAAACTGTGCGTCGCGACGCCCTGGTGTGTCGTTTTAATTTTCCAAGGTCGTCGCACAAACGTAAACTCGGTGCAGTTTTATTCCATGAACTAATAAGAGCAAAATTAAATGCAGTGTATTATAACTTCAATTTACAGTTATTGTTCAAGTGCGATCATGATGACAGTAAATTTGCCATCTCATAACTACGCAACTGTCGTTGTTGTTTACTAATAAACGCATTCCACAAATTTTATTTAGGCTACTTGGCATCAGACAAATGAAGGCTACAGTACGGTTAAGCAGTTATAAAGTGAATGAAAACAGGAAGCGAATGTTGCAACCTAAGCGTAAGTCCGCGATTGAAAATCACAGGCCTTTAAAGAATTCTCGCAAGTATAACAAACGTTATTTGGATGTTAGGTTCACATTGGTCTTGTAGAACGGAGAGAAAAACCTCAGTGTGTTGTTGACTGCAAGGTATTGTCCAATTGGCCAGCGAAAGCATGATACCAAATAAGCTTTTACGTCATTTAACACCATCTCATCCACAATTTGTGAAATAAACCCAGGTCTTTTTTTGCCGGAAAGTAAATGATCTAAAGAGGCAAGTGTCCGCCATTTTACAAGTCACGCAACTCCCAACATCTGAGGAACTAACACAGCCTGGAACAGGACTTTTCGGTCTGGCTGATTCGGTGTGGCCGATTCGGTCTGGCCATTTCGGTCTGGCCGATCCGGTCTGGCCGTTTCGGTCACGGGACTTTTCAGTCTTGGTCGTTTTGGTCTCGAGACATTTCGGTTAGACTATAAAATCTTGCAGAAATCTTACATGTTCACTTTTTAATACAAACGTACTTTCAACGAAAGGTTTTATTTAAAAAAACTGCGAGCATGATCCATGATGATCCAACAGTTAATCAGCATCAACATATGATTTTCATTATCATCATCAAGCAAATTACATCTTTATCGATATTTTGCAATTAAATACAAATACTTCAAACTTATAATTACAATTCAGAATTAATCGCAATCATGACTCCTCAAAAGGGAGTTGGTACAACACCAGCAAGCGTGACATTCCGCCTGCCAATATCATCATTTCAATTTCAATCATTTCAAAGGTAATCAGTTGTTTATGTACAGAAATGTCGTAACAAAATGTCCCCAGACTGAAATGGCCAGACCGAATCGGCCAGACCGAATTGGCCAGACCTAAAAGTCGCGTGCCCAACACAGCCTGTTGCAATCGGTCTTGTAAGTACGATGATATAGAAGAAGCTGCCCAACAGTTGAAGTTGGTACCGCTGTCTGATGATTTGCTTGAAAATAATGTGTGGTGCTGCCTTCAAATTAACGAAGTATATTTTTGCAACGTCTATATAAGCTCGATACTCAATACTTTCCGGAGACTTTACCAAGCTATGAATGGATTTGTGATCCTTTCGTCCAACCTACCCCATCGTCCTTTATCCTAACAAAAAAAGGAAACAATATTGATATTTCTTGTGATGATTCCCTGAAAAACAAATTCAATTCAGTGAACCCGACAAATTTTTGGATTTCACTAAATGACAAATACCCAGCTTTGATGAAAAAATCGCTACGCATAATCCCTATCGCTGCGTCGTATCCACGCGAAGTAGAATTTCCTACCATGGGCGTGTTACATGCTGGTGGCAATTTCACAAATTCTTCCAAGATTTGACTACCTAGTGAAAATAAGCAACCTACATATTACATTACTATAACTGATGCACATTTCTGTTTGTTGTTTCAACAAACTTTGATTATTATACATGTCTTTATTAAATTATTATTTCTGGTGCTTTGCAAGTCCAGCAAATTTTCCATAGGCATCGCAACGAAAAGGTTTGAGAACCACTGATGTAGAAGAGTCGAGCACGTGTACGAACCAATCTGACATTAACCGTAACCATACAAAAGGAAATATACCAAGTAAGCTTGGTTTCATTACATGGATTTAAGGAGTGCTGCCGTATTAAATAAAATAAAGTTGCGGTATTTCAAATTTCTAACAAATAACAAAGCCTTTTTTTAGTGCACAAAACTCAATCTATATAAACGTAGAAGCTCAAACCAGTCTTGACACTCAGTTGGAGGTTGTGTGCATGCAAGATTGTGCTTGTTATTCTTGTAAAATTGAGATATTTTGCAGGTGTTCAAAAATAAGGCCCGAATTTTAATATAATAAAGAACTTTGAAATTGTTTGTAAAATTTTGAAAAAGATTTTTTGAAAAGGCAATATACATATAATCGTCCCTGCTACTAAATTGGCATTATTGCTGGAAGCTCTTGTAATTACCTGCAAATCGCACATTACCATTGCAGCACATTTCAGTTCTGTGAAAAAACACAACCGGTTTCTTCAGCCAACTGTTACAACAACCTCTGTCCTGATACATTTCCTGTGTGAATAGTTGTGCACCGCAGCAAAATCCGTCCTGAAATGTAAACAGAGTTTTTTCGAGAACGATAATAATGTGTTCGATGTTGAAAACTTATAGTATTCTAGGTTACCAATTTATTAATCAAATTGTTCAAGAGGTATCTTGACACGAACTCAACAACCTCATCTTTCTAAGTTGCCGCGAAAAGCAGATCGCTCAACGGTTACTGATTGTGAGCGGCCACAAGTCTGATCAGACTCGATGCTCCTCCTGTGAGACCACAAAGGCTAAAATGGTGCCGTCAAGATATTTAATCTTATCGTGCTTGTCGCACGAAAGCTATATTTCTCACTTCAACCTTTTTAGCTGCATTCGCTGAATTTTCGTTGACGATACAAACAGTTGTTTTCAAAATGCCGAACAATATTTTGTTTTAATCTGTGACTTACGTGTTGCCTCTTAAGCGAAAGTTTGCAATAAGAACGAAGTAACATGAAGAGTACCCATGGACAGTTATCAACACTAACTACTTAAGTGTAAATATATGACAAGCTATATGTTTTCAGATGAATTTTTAAACGCGTTGTTGTAAAGTGAAAGGCACGTTTTTGAGACTAACGAATTTGCGTATAATGTGTGCAACATGAAGTCTTTACTTATAAAATGTAAGCTACAACTGCAAGAAACCACAACTATAATCTGTTTGATGACTTACATGTGCAAAAAGAGAAAGCGAATGAAAAATGCTCAGCGTTGCCTAATTTTGCCTACAATATGAATGATCACAAGAAGAAGCAGCTTTCAAGCTAATCGACAACATTCTTCGAAACTTTAACCCAACCAAGCACGATTGGGGACAAGAAGCATAGAAACTGAACCTCTTAAAAGCAAGCTTCAGTGAGAGAGTACAAGTTTTAAATCAAAACCAAAATTTGTTTCAACCAATGATTAAAATTTCTAGTAGCGGCATGCAGATATCATGTGCTCCTTTAGCATAAGCGGTAAAAGAGATGGCAAAGATAAAACGATTTGAAATGCTGGTAACCAGCTATAAGAAATTTAGTAACACAGGAGACCAGTTCGCAAATATTAAAATCCAATTTATCCAGGCTCGGCGGGTGACGCTCATTGAACATTAAACGTTTATCATGTCGCCTACAGACCTGCTTCTAAAACAAGGTGTATATAGAATTTGTAATCAGCTGGTACTTGTTGATAGCCATTTTCATGTTTGTGAAAAATTGCACTATTTGAAACTGTTCTTATATCTGAATTTTAGCTTTTTTACAATCGTTTGGATAGACGAACAGAAATGTTTGTGCGTTAGTCACCAACATCACATTATCACTGCCGAACATTCCAGGTATTTTTGGTAATGGACAATGTTGTATTGAAAAAGATTTGATTTTTATCATCCCCTAGAGCAGGCCTGCAAAACACAGAAAGCTCGAAGGGTCAAATTATCAATATATAAATTTGCCGCGGGCCGCAAGAATTAATTTCATTTCAATGTAGCGACTTCGTTGTAGTTTGAAAAAATCGGAAACGACAATTACTTATTTTACATTGAGCTTTTGCAACATTTTCTACAATTGAGGAAGCTCTCGCGGGTGCAAGTAAAGCTTACGCGGGCCGTATGTTGTGCAGGCCTGCCCTACAGAGTTAAGTGACGACATCACAATGACATGATGAAATATAACCATATGAGATTTAATAGTAACAGGTGTTTGTTTGTGTAAAAAGTTCACGATGGACTAGTGCCTGCTGGTGGGACACGTTGTGGCTTAAAATTACCCTTTCTTGAGAGCTGAGATGGGATTATTGGGTGGTGAAATCTATCATCTAATCATGATTTTTTTCAAAAAAATCTGCGCAAAAATAACATTTTAACTTGCACTGCTTCAGTTCTAGAACTGCATTATGTATAGCATGAAGGAAAACAAGCCTGCGAAGTTTTGTTGAAAACAGCATGACTGCTCTCCGCCGCTCCTCTCCAAGCGCAGCAAATCTGAGTATCAGTGTTGTAGATCTCTCCTTCATCCAGGGTACCGCAGCACTTAAGGTCGACATCTCTATCCACCAAAGAACCCCCTCAATAAGAAAAGGTAAATCAAAAACTTAGATCAGCTGGCGTTCACAAACAAAAGAAGTTGTTTCGTGGCTTGTTTGAAGTTTAGTTTTGTTTTAACGCCAGCATTTTATCCAGCACATCTGAACGCAGAAAAACTTGCTGAAGGTTACCTACCAGTTAACTAACAATACAGAACAAGAAATATTTGAGTGCGGAAAACACTATAATTTGCGCCATCAAATAAAAATCTAATGTTGGAGTTGTGATTGTAAAAGAAGTATCTAACCCATTTTGAAACAATTGATTAAAACTTCAGATGGAACTAATTTGTTTTGAAAAGTGACAGATAACTTTACAGCGATTTTAGTCTTTGTTTGGGAATAGACCTAAAATAAAATTAATTATGGTAACCTACTACTTTGAAACATACATTGATTGTCAGTATAAGCACTGCGGAGGAAGCAGCTGATCGAGGCCTGGCTCACAGAACAGAAAAATGCAATTGAACTGTGTTTCCGTAATAATTACATTTTACCGCAATCCGTACAGACAATTATATGAGGCATATACCAACGAATACTTCCAACCAGATAGCAATTGGTCTTATACAACAGAAAGTAAAAGCATACAATGATTTTTGGAATATTTTTGGCATATCCATTCTACAAAGGCAGTAAGTTCATTCACTTCTCAAAACTGCATTGGTAAATCCTACCGAATTCCGCTTCTGCAGCAATGCTAAGAGTATTTGATGCAGGGAACATTGTAAATATTTTTAAATGGCCTGTTCCTGTTGAGACTGAGCACAGGTGTAGTATAGCATTTATTAACCTGTATAGGAGAACTGAAGATACCACATAGTTTTGGTGAATTTCAAATAAAGAAACTAAAATATTGTCCTAACAATCGTTTCCTATGACAGTAACGATACATTTACAGAAAGGTTAATAAGGCTAATGTGGTTTTAAAGTAAACTTAAGATTTGAATTAATTTTATTAACAAAAGTACTTATGATATAGACTACAAAATCACCAACCACACTCATGTTTACTCACCACAACAAATCTGAGTGCAATCGTTATAGTCGACCAGATTCCAATTTTCTGTAGAAACCTCTGTTATATTGCACGCTTGGATTGCTCTTTTACATGCTCTGCTACAAAGCGAAGTTTGAGCCAAACATATCAAAAATGTAGCGACCAATGTTTTCATTTTTATGATAGCCTACTGTGCGTCTGCTTTAATAAGGCTACAAATTTTTTCATATAAAATCTAAACAGAGAAACATGTAAAGTTTTTGACAGAACAAAGATTTTGACTTTGGGTGCTCAATCTCAAATTTTCCGTCAGAAGTTAACAAAATGTTTCAAGATTAGCGTTCATGAGTTGACTGAAATATTTTGTTTTCTATTTCTTCACGAAAAGTCAAGGTATATAGAATTTGGGGTGTTATAAATCTAGTTCTACCCAAACCTCAACTTTGTAAAAACTTTCTCATAGTGGAAAAATAGAAAACAACCTCTACTAAAGTTAATTAGAAACTTTTGACTTAAAATATACGTACAGTGTGTTGCTAGCTCGTACTTAAATCATGAAAAGTTCCCTACTGACGGTCGCTAAAACTTTTTCAAGTCTTTTTTATACCGCGACCATTTTGTCTCGTCTTGCCTTCAGGAAAAAAGTTCGTTTTTACTAGATAGCCTGCTAGACATGCAGATGACAGGGATTTCTGGAAAGAAAAATGAGTCATGTTTTGCATACAGTACAAGCTTTTGCATTTTGGTGATTTGTAAAGAGAAAGACAGATAAATTTAGAAGATATTTTTGGAATATATTTTGTGAAAAGATCATCAAAAGTTACTGTACGTAGTTGCAGCGTTGCTTTTAGCCAATGGTCTGAAAATGCTATCTTTCCATGTGAGTTGCTTCCGACCTATAATGTAGCCTACAGCTACCGGAGATTTAACCTGCAGTTTCAATACAACCGTTAAACCTGCCTTATCAGGCGCAAGTCTTTGTGAACATTCACTTCAACAGACCAAAAGGTTACACAAAACCAGTAACATCCACTTATCAGCTGGTTATATACAGTTTGCTTTCTTTCTTTCAGCCGGGTAATAGACAAAGATGGAAAAGAAGGAATGGAGGAAAAATTGGTTCAATCACCAATGATTTGCCACGATTGCTGCTTTCACGATAAAAATAATAGGGGAGGTTGTAAGTTTTATGCCGCAAAACATACTTGAAACCTGGTCGCGACAAAACACGTGTAATAAACATTTCTTTTCTGGTATGGTGGAGGCTGGAATGCATTGTGTGATTTCGTGAAGGCAATTGCTGATGACGGAGATCAACCTTTAACAGACGTTATCTCAGCACACTCAAGGCTGAAAGACGTTTACGTTTTATGGCAGGAGTCTCAAACACGCGGCCCGCGGGCCACATGTGGTTCCCGAAAGCATTTTAAGCGGCCTGCGATGCTTTTTGGGAATTGTCATCCGAAGTGCATGTATTGTATTGTGTAACGTCTTCACTCCCACACGCAAAGCGCTAGAATTTAAACATGCATCGCAGTAAAGAGAAATACACAAATACACGAAAGAAGACAGATGATTTTCAGATAATTAATACTTACATTATTTAGTTTATTCACCGGTGTTTAAAAGTGCTCAGCCAGCGATTAAACAGGTTGCATTTGAACAAGTTCCAACGAAAGTAGAGACGGCTAAAATGATTTGCCTATAACTCAAAATATCTTTCGCTGAAATTAGATGTAAAAGCTGTTTCAGTAAGGTTCAGGTACCGCCATTGTTGCGCCAGCGTCATAATGCGGACCTCGGGTTACTTTATAAACCTTCATTTGGCCCTCGGAGGAATTTAAGTTTGAGACCTTGTTTTAGGGCAAGGTTTTTGTGTCCCATCCAATTGATTTCTCTGTAGTTACTGGTATGCATTAGTGTCAGCAGACACACAGGCAAAAGAAATTAAATCAAGGTTTTTGAAAGTTTTCACCAGTTTTAACGCAGGGGTGTAGGGGGTGGGAACGCGTGAGGACGGCGTTCCCACACATTTTTACACTAGTAACGTTACTTGAAGATTTACACTTTTCATTTCAATTTCTACGTGTAGCGCCTGGACCAGCATAAGTGAATAAATGACAAATTATCTCGTGTGTGTTGTATAGCACTCTAGCATGGTTGTGTAATTACTGTTTGTAACATCACCAAAGGTATTCCATACTGCATGCTTCATTTGATTGTTTGCATTTATCGTAACTCAGCTATCTTCGTTTCAGAGGAGTAATTAGTCTTGAAGTTATCGGGCTGATGCGGAGTAGGTCACAGCTTGCCTGAGTGGATTGCGAGAACGAAAGGAGCTTTTTGCGTGTGAGGGCATCTGAACGATATTTAGTGTTAGAGTTCGGTTTAACCTAAATCAGGGGTGTAGTGGGATGTGAACGCGTGGAAACGGCGTTCCCACACCTCTTCTTTTAGCACCACACCCCTGTTTTAACCACATTTTTTAATACGCTCGGCTAGTTTACTCAAGTTTGAAACATCTCAAACCTTATGGCACATGTTAAACTATAACTGTCAGTTAGAATTGCATTTAACCATCACAAGGTAAGCAAGACGAAAACCATATTGGAACCAAGCAGGGAATCAGACTACATTGCCGAAAGCGTGAGGACAAAACAAGAGTACTTTACACATTTCCTTAAATTAGCACATGACAGTAATGCATGGCACATAACGTTGATATTTTTACAATTACACACAAATGTTTGAAAAGTATGCAATTCCACAACAAGCCAGAGCGCCAATTTTCAGATTGATTTGTAGCCTGAATAAAGATCTCGCATTTTTCAACAGTTGATACGCTCCTTTCTATTTGCGTTGCTGTACTCCTAGTATAAATTCATATTTTTACGAGCAGTAGAAAAGCACAATGGTCTTGCGTTTTTTGGTCTTGGGTTTTTACAAGCAATTTTCGAAAAATTGTCTCAGGTGGAAAATGAACAGCCTGTAGTTTTTTCTCCATGTTCAGCTTAACAGTTTTTAGCTTGAATACTGTTTTCTATCAGCAGTTAAAAATCACAACTATAACCTATCAGTTTTACGCTTTAACTTTCCTTACAACTACTGGAGTAAGCCTTACCAGGACCATTGGCGAATCCACAAGCTTGGCTTTTGGGGGAGGCAATTGATCAAGGTATACCAAAATATGATACGGAATTTGAACTCAAACACTTCGAAAATTGTAAAAATTGGTAAATGATGGTTACTTAGTAATTCTCCAGATTGACCATTTCAAGATGTAGTACTTTCCATACTTTTTCTGATGTGACGGGCAAATAAAAGGTCATCCACTTTTTCCGATCCGAGATATAACCAAAACCGCCAGCGCGGTCATCTTGTCTTTCCTGATTTTTTATTCTTTGCTCTGAAAGTTTAGAAACCTTGGTTTCATTCGTATGTGATATACTGCGAAAAGCAAAAAAATAGGCGTTCTTACGGAAAATGACACCGTTGAAGGGATCGCAGTGGTTGTTGGAAAAGAGTGAATCTATTATCAATTCTCAATTGTGTGTTTCTTGCGCACTTCAATAGCTTTAAAGAGACAAAATTTTGTGTTGTATTTATTTATAACAACTAACCAAAAGGTCAACAAGGCATGATATTACTTCGAATTAATGAAAGCAATGCTCTTCAAACAATTCCAAACCTTAAGAGAAAAATTGATGAAGTTACTGTTGAAAGTATGCAAAGTCTCTAGTTTTCAAAATGTCTACTCTTGGGTTTGCGTCCTTACAAGCTTGTATACGTGATGCAAAGCATTATAGAGGTTGCTGGACAGCCTTGCGTTTAGAAGCTGACGAGTGGTAAACCGAAATGAATAGCTTTTGGTCTACCACGGAAACACGCAAATGCTGAACTAAATTAAATTATTACTTTATGACACTTTTGCTGATCTTTACATGTATATATAAACAACTCAGTTTTTTAATTAAAACAACGTAAGTTTGAAATTAATTGGCTTATATTTATGACTACTCCTAAACGAAACCACGTCTTTTCACGTGCAAGTGGTGCCATACGGTTTTATAAGCAATCCGTTGCTTTGTTTACATCATTCGTTGTTTTTTTCTCCAATATCTGTGCTACATGCTTTATTTTTTACTTTTACGGTAGCCCCTCCTGTTTTTCTTGCTGTTTTTTGTAAGCTGAAGATTTCTGTTTTCTTATTTTGTTCTGGGCTTTGCCAAATACATTGATCTTTATTTGTTGAGCAAACCGCTTACTTTCTTTACTGAGTTCATTTTTTTCATTCCGTTTGCATCGCTTAATCCAGGAATTGTTCATTTTGCTAAGAGCGTGGTTTAGAATTCACAACAACAGACTGGTGGTTCAGAAAGGATAATCTAAACTGCGCTTCATTTATTGCCACCTGTTCAAGCAAATGACGTTTTACGTGAACTGCATCAGAGCAAGCATTAGCAATTCGAAATTTGGACCAAACTCCCGTTACGAAAAGTAACTCAATTCTGTGATTCTAAGGCTTTTGTTAGATGAATCAAGCTTGTGAAGCTTGTTTTTGCTAAAGCACTGCTGCAGCGCAGAAACTTTTCATAAAAACATTTTTACAGTAACATTTAGATATATGTATATCAACTCAGTTACATCCACAGCTCTTTATAAGTTGATGCATCAAACTCTAATTTCATCTGTTCAAGTTTTCCGTTATATGGCGTTACGAACCACTTTCAATGAAATAGTTTTGTGCACCTGCAAATTATCTAAAACTCCTTGTGATGACATCGTGTTTCTCCTTATCGCTTGTAGTAAAGTACAAAATTGGTCTATCATTACTCGGGACAGTTCAACTAACAAAACTTTTCCATTTTGCGTGAAACGTCTTCCTGTCTTGCATGTCTGTCAAACAAGATAACAACTGTCTCTATTCAGAACAAGCTGACGTTATCCAACTTTGAACTTTCGGGCAATCGTGTTGTTTAGCACAGTTTCCTCAGTCTTTTTTGGGACATATAAGAAATTCGTGAGTAAATGTCTTAAAAACATGCTTGAAAACTTTTTTTATGTGACTAAGATTCTGGACTTAAAGCAGTTGCGTCATGCTTCCAGCATTTTCAACAATATTCCCATAAGTAATCAGATCTTTTTTGCTTTATCAGTAAATTGATAAAATATGTTTTACCTTAGTAAAATAACCATATGCCATAAAGAGAAAGTAGTGTATTCCAACGGAAAGAGCCATTCAAAAAATTGTTCAAAGAAAAACAAGTTCGGAATTCAAATGTGAATAAATCGATGCCGTTTTTTACAGCTTCATCAAGATGCAAAAATTCATTGATTTGCTCCCACTCTGTTACACGATTTGATATTTATTTAACAAGCACACGACATCTTGAAATCTTTCACAAAAACCTGCTGCACGTACGATAAAGATTTAAAGTCGTAGCAAAACTTTTCATCAGTGAATAATGGATGAACCATAAGGTTAAAATTTTGGCCGGTAAGCCATTGTATCCCACAGTTAATTTTTCTGTTTCTCACAGCGTTGTTTCCCTAAGCGAGTTCCCGCCTCAAGAGTACCAAGGCAAACTATACTAGTTTTCACAAACTAATAGCAACATGCGTTAAATTACGTACGAACTACGTTAAAACAGGATGCTGCTATGAAAGTAAGCTTTGTATTTCGAATATTATTTCTGTGTCTGCCAGGTTCAAAACACTACTTGCTAAGCAGGTTGCAGAGATTCATGTGACACCAGTACGATTTATTTCATCGTAGAAACGAGGCGAGTGATCTTCCTTTTGATAAATCAGTACACTGCGGGTTAAGGTTGGAAGATCTCTAAATATAGTGTGTGCGTGTGCTTATGGCGTGTCAGGAAACAACTGGCTGCAAGACAAGCCCGTGACATCAACTCCCTCACTGGCTCCTTTACTGTACTGTTTGCCGTCACAGCAGAAGAAGAGGGTTCCATCAATGCAGCCGTTGCCGCAGCAGATAGCTTTCTCTGGCGGGACTCCATTAAGCGAACGCGCCACATCACCGCAGCATTTGAACAACGTGGAATCCATGGCTGAGTTTCCTAAAGGAAAAAAATTTTCAGAACCTTGAAAGAGAAGTCAGACTGGAAAAGTCAACTAAGAACCTTTTCACACGATGTTTGTATATTAGTGAAGGCCTGGCTGCGACAAAAGCGTTTGTTGTCCGTGTGCAAGCAATGCGTTTAGAAAATGTTGTAAACTCAATTTCTGCGATCCATACCACATTTTTCGAATGGCATGTTTTTCTTTCGGTTCACCAAGATCGTTGAGCTACTCAAGTTTTAATTTGAAAAAATGCGCTGCTGAGGTTATAAATGGAGTTTCGTCATTGGCCATTATTTCTTTTCCATATTTCGTCGTTATTTTTCTCATGTAGATGATGTACTAACCGAAACAAGCAACTAATAGTTGTGAAATTTGAAGTCAATCACGACCAATTATTAGGCATATCTGAGGTCGTGTTCTTACCACAGCAAACAGTTTTTTCGTTTCGAGGGAATTGGTTTCCTTGACAGCAGATTGTATCTGTGCTGTTGATAGTGGAACCGTTACAGCAAGCGCTTTTATCTGCGAATAAACGCTCAAGTGCAACGCCGTCGCAGCAGACGTATTGGTTTCTGTCAATAACGGTGTCTCCGCAGCAATCCGATGATCCCCTATCCATTCCACCTGAAACAAGAAAAGGTTTCAAATGTACGAAAACACGGTAGTTGATACTAGATAAGCTGTGTCCAACTGAAATGCCCAACTGGTCCAAAAATTATCTCACTTTTCTAAAAGAGGCCGCACTTTGAATGATTTACTTTATTCCTAGAAAACTAAATTTAAGCTTATGCTACTGAAAGCTTGCGAACCCTAACTGCAATGACAGCGACTGTTTGACACCCCTCAATGCTCTCTAACTGTGATGTCACCGGCAAACTTAAGTGTCAGTGGAACAATGGTAGAGATCGGTTTATTGCCTGGGGAACAACAGGGAATGAAGTCATAAAATTAGAAACAATGCAGTTGTATGAACCAAGGTGTCAGTGGACAAGCTTTTTTTGACGCAGCGGACTTCGCGTTATTCGAGTTTGCAGAAAGTGCACTTTTTTCAAATATCTGGGAGGTGTTTGTCTATCAAATCATTGCGGAAGTGTTGTTAATGGGCGCAGTCGTATACCTGAGGTTTGAACATTCACGTATTTTGTAAAGTTCCATTGATCAGGAGATGTTTGTTTGTTTGCAGGTTTTGTTTACCTGGCTCAACTAACTGCTTATTCTGAAACGCTTCCTATTACTAGTTGAACATTTTATAAATTTCCTAAAACATTTTTACCTTCTCGTTTAATGTCTTTGCGACTTGCTTAAATTCAGCCCTTGTTTTCCTGTTTAGTTACAAGCAAAGTAACTTTTTGATGCGGGTTACAGTTGACTGTCAACTAAAAATCGGACTAACGGCTCTCAGAACCTTACTTGCTACTCACGATTTGTTTAATACGTCTCAGCTGACTCGTCAGCCGACATGCTTTGTTTGTCGGATTGTGCAGCAAAGTTCACCTTCTATGGCTGGATGTGCATACGCGTTATAGTTTTAACTGATGGAAGAGATGTTTGATAAGATACAGTGTGGTATAAAATTGCCCAAATTCTTTCCTTATCGGAAAAATCATTAGGCTATATTTCAAGTTGTAACTGCACGCATCTTTTTCTCCGTTCAATTTCTTTTCGCTGAAAATGTCAAATCTAACCAACCCTTTTCATGCTTTTGAAAAGGACGTGGTGACAGCGTACAATAGAGGTGTGGACAGCTCTGGCATCGAGTCGTTTGCCATTACGTTGGTGCTTATTTATTCCCAGGCAAACTTCCTACGTAACTTAGTTTTGAAATACCAAAAAAGTTAAAGAAGCCCATTACAACTTTGTGCGTGCCACATTGTTTAAACAAACCGTGAAATGCGCTGCAATAGAAGTTAATTCCAATTACCATAATCCACAATGTTGCCATTGCAGCAGGTTGCCGTCATGTAATCGTACGGAAGAAGGGTTCTGGAATCCGAAAAATCTCCGCAGCATCGAGTTGTGTGACTGACTGTAAATTCACCCTGGGCGTAAAAATAGCTGCAATAATAATTTTGTGTCCAAGGCAAGGGCTATTGCCCACTAACCGATTCAAAAAAACTACAATGGGAGTGAAACATTCATTCAACACAGTAATTGTAAGATCCAAATGCCTTGCTAAGCCAATCAGAAAATGCTAAAGAGAAACACTACCTTAGAAATGAATTCGAAAGCATCAGTATTGGAATAGTTACGAAAATATTATTGTGATGTCATTCCAAGTTGAAAACATTTTGCATTACCAAAATACCTTCTAAACAAAAAAATCCTTACACTCATTTAACTTTTTGCCACTTGTTTTCGATCGACGTGATTTTGCAGCTTATTTAGTGCAGTAAATTGCATTTTGAAACTGATAACCATTTCAAAACTCGGGATTTCAGTGCAAGGTGTTCTGCTTCCGATTCAGAATTCTACATTTGTGAAAGAATTTCGGTTCTAATGTGTTGTTACGCCGGGCAAAAAATATTTCATGATAATGCGTGCACTTCCTTGAGTTGTCTACCTTTCATTTTTGACCAATAAGTGTCAAAAAAGAAAGTAAATCTTATTCGTATTTCCTTCCGACACCTCATTATGAGTTAATGAAATTCTACTCACCTCAACTCCTGATGGAATTAAAGGGTTGTTGAAAACAGTTGTTCCGCAACACGTTTGCTCGTACGAATCAAAAGTTTGATTGACGCAACACGAGGCGTATTTGAAGCTTGTAGGCTATCAGAAAATTAAAAAACTAGAAAACAGAAAATGTTGCTGAAGCAATCAAGTAGTTGAATGAAAAGTTTGAAAAAAAATTTAAAGGGAAGATAACTGTAAATGAACTACTGTAGATATAGCCATCTACTGAAAACTAAAAATATTTCTTACCCCTTTACTGCGAGACTCAAATTAATTGTTCAACAAACAAAATTTGGTTTAGAAGCAATGTTAAGATTGCAGCGGTGTCTGATTTCGTTATCACTAATCTTTGCATACTTCACTATGAAAAATATGTGATTTTTCAAAAGAAAACGTTTTTGCATAAGATTTTGCAAACACTGATGCGTAATTTAAAGGTCTAAGTTGCCTCTGAGCAAAGAAATGACATCCATTAGGTTTTTCGGTATGCATGCTTCCTTTAACTACACCTGATGTCAGTGGTGTAGGAGGCGGGGGTGCAAGTGTACCCCCAAAAGGTTTGATTTTTCGAAAATCCTGGCAAAATCCCTGAAAATCTGGGCAAAAATGGCGTGCAACTGTTAGCAGAAAAACGAATGAAGACCTTTTTTGGAGACCACACCAAAAAAGGGTTTCATGATCTTTGTGGGTGAAAATTTGTATGCAAAAATCGCACAACGACTTTTCGGGCAAGTTTGGGGAAATTCGGGCAAAAATCCTTCGCACCCCCAAACATTTGCTTTCTCCTACACCTATGCCTGAAGTAATTTAATTAAGCTTTCTTTTAACTTCCATAATGAAAATTAAAATATTTTTGCAAATGAACCTATCCTGAATTTTCGTTATTATGCGTGCAGCAAGCTCTATGTTACTAGAAAACGAGAGTTCTACAATGTGAAAAAACTAACTGAATCCTCTGCGCAGCAGCTACGCAAAGTGTGTGAGTAAAATTTGGTGTAACGTAAGTCCCCATGGATGCTTTTTTGTTCTTGGTCACATTGCAATAATACAGAAAAACTACAGGTACAAAGCGCACCTTCAATAGCAAAATGCGTTTTGGCGTTCGGGATAGTGAACTTGCAAAATAGCCAGCTTTCAGTTAATTTCTCGTATCGTATATGCATGACACCAGTTAAAAAATTTTTTTTACCAAAACCGACAAGAATTTCTTATTTGGACAAAAACAATCTTCAGAGTGAATGCAAGACTTACACTGACTCCTCCACCACAGCAAACTTGCTCCTTGGAGTTGTACCCAAAATCGCCGCAACAAGAATCGCCAACCTGTTAAAACTGAACTACTTTTAACAAAGAAGGGTAGCGAATACACCGGTGTTCGCAAAGAAATGAACAATAGCGAAAAGAAAAATGAATTGTCAACTTGATGCAAGAAGAGGGTTTTCACGTTTTAAAAAAATTATGTTTACATGATTTGCTTTCTAAAATGAAAATACATCGCGCTTTGCGGATCGTTTGCAATACCGCAACATCACCGTCACCTTAATGCTATTGTTGCAGCAAGCAGAAGCGGAAGCGAAAAATGGGACACCATTGCAACAAGATTCTCCGGAGATGGTTTTGTTGTAGATTGTATCTCCGCAGCAAACCTCATCTTGCTCCTGCAGAAATAGAGCAATTGCAAATTAGTAAAAGTGCCATTGGTTTGGAAAGATTTTAATAAGCGACTTCTATTCAAGATTTCAAATCAGGCCTAATTTATGTTTTGTTCATTTTGTCTTATGCATCTTTCCTTCTTTTAAGGAAAGGTACAGTGTGTCGTGCTTGAAGACAAGAAAAAGCGACACTGTTCGAAAAATGTGAATGAATAGAACATCCTTGTCTTTCACGTAAACTCTGTAAATATTAAAAACAGTTGGAACTAAGGTACTTTCTAAGTTTCTAGAAATGTATTTTAGTTGGCTGTTGGGAGCAAATACTTCTCATGTGCAAACCAAACCCACCTATACCTTGATTCTCCTTATCTATGACATGGCATGCGCACTTTCGATTTAAAAAAATCAAAGATAATTATCTTTAATTATCTTAATTTTCTTAATACTTTGCAGTGAGATCAAGCTCACGCACTTGAAAAATATACTGATTAGATTTTCTTGCTATCTTTCTTTTCTTTCCATGTCTCTACTGATATTTTGGTACACGAAAAGCGGAAGTGCTAAATAGCCTTATAATAAATACTACTGCCAAAGCAAACGATACAACTGACATCTTGCAGACGTTTCGATAACAACTGTTATCATCTTCTGTGCATAGCATAGATTGCTATGCACAGAAGATGATAACAGTTGTTATCGAAACGTCTGCAAGATGTCAGTTGTATCGTTTGCTTTGTCCGTAGTATTTATTATAAGTCTACTGATATTGAAATAAACGTACGTTTGTTGTCCTGCTTTGAACGGCATTCCCGCAGCAAATTTGCCGATCGTTGTTAAATACCACGTTGGTCCCATCCAGCAGCCCACAACAAGCAAGGTTGGCTCCGGTTTGGTCGGGTTCTCGAGCAACAATGTAGTTTGTACAGCAAAGCTAGAAGTATGTAACCGAAGTGAATCAAACTTTTCTGAAAACACCGCTGTTGCTATTTTCGAGCAATCGTGTAATTTTAATAACTTTGAAAGAATTAATTTACATGTATTTTCTTCTATTAAGTGCTTTGAATTGCAATCTTCCTCCTAAACAAAATTCATGAATGATAACACAAACTTACATTCTCTTGTTTAAGATCTTTTGAAAATTCAAAAAACAGGAAATGAGGATGCGAACACAACGTATCGCCTCTGATTGATTTTCAGTTAATAAAGCAGTTGATTCTTTTTCCGAAATAGTTTTTCTTTTTCCGAAATCCGAAATAATAAAACTCCAGTCGCACCCAAAATTCATAAACCATTGCAGTAGCCACGATAACATGCCTTTGACCAAGCTTTTGTCACTGAGTTTTAACACGCCATTAGAGGATCCTGTTGTAATCGCGCTGATCCAATTCGGACGAAGTACGTTAAATGTGAAGCAAGTGCTGCGATAAACTTGAAATTCAGCTTTACGTTTGAAGGATTCGATTTCTATATAATTGCAAAGTTGCGAAATTAAGAAAAGTTACGAAATAATTATTTTAAGAAATGAAAAAAAGATGAAAAAGCATGAAAAACTCGTTGTATTGTTTACTGAAAGACTGCTTAACAAACAGAAATAAAAACTGTATTTTTCTCTTTAAAAATCCAATAAACTTACTTTTATCAGGGAAAGACAAATAGTATAGTGTACACTGTTCACCGGTAAACAGCAAAACCATTATAGAAACTACACATTGCTTAACCTCAGTTGCCGTCTCTCCAACTAAGCCTCCGCAACAAAACCGACTATCTTTGTCATAAGCCTGCCCATTGCAACAGCCTTGTGTAAGCATGTTGTATGGACTTTTAGCGCTTCCTGTTCCTCGACAACAGCCTGCATGCTCTTTAGGAATGCCAACACCAACATTTCCGTCATGACATGGACATGAAGCCACTCTTCGATCGTACGCAAGATCTCCGCAACATGAAGTATAGGCTGTGTCGCCTGAAGACACATGGTCACGGTTCACACTTTTTCAAAATTTTTGTACACAGCAAAGAAAGGAGAGCAAATCTGATAAAAACAAAACGTTTTGGTGAGTGTCATTGAACGTACGTTTGCATTTGGCTTGAAATTGTAAAAATGTACTGTGGATATGTATACCTCAAATATTTGCTTTTAGTTGGTTCTATATGAATAAAAGCTCAAAACGCCTGGCAACTCAATTGACAAAGTAGACAAAATAGGTACACTGCGAACACCATATACGTCTGATTCTTTGCTCTGAAAGAATCGTTTTGATACGTACTGTATTCTACGTTTGGTTCTTCTCATACAGAGGTTTGTTTGAACTAGAAATTAACCGAAGGTTCCACAAAGTAAGCCTGTCATCTGGAAGACAAAAGACAGCTACAGGAATGTAACTAAAGTGCCAGGTTGGCTTGTTTTAGACCAAATTTCAGAAATCTGGCCTTCTGTTATGTTGGTTGGCCTAAAAAATTTCATTTGGCTTTTTGGCCTTTTTCTGGCCTCGTCTAAAGTTGCTGGCCGTAAAAAATTCTTTTGGCCTTTTGGCGTTTTTACGCTTATGAAGCTTTCCTCTGTAGAAAAATATTTACTATTCCATTTTTTCGGCAACACCGTTGCAAAGTTTTTGTGATAAGTGCTATATTAGACCGACACAGGCGCTCTGATGTTGGTGAGATTTGCGGGATGAGAGATTCGAAATAGATGTTTTGCGCAGTCACTGGAAATGTGTTAACCGTGTAGTGTGTTTTAAGCATTAAGCAGGCCCAACGCTTTCACACTGCGTCTACAATAGAATGCGACAAAACATGAATGAATGTGAGAAGACTTTCGTATGGGTGCAGAAAGCTACCAGTGGTTTAGTATGTAAGCTGTGGAACCATTGTGCCCATGGACGCATTTAAGTGGGGAATACGAGGGACGTGTCCCCCCACATTTTTCAGACGGTAGGGAAATAATATGCCATGTCCCCCCTCATGTTCATCTTTAGGTTTTGTATTTGGAGAGGTTTCAAAAATAAAAGTGACGTTTGTTACGTCTTGTGTGAAGAGTTTTTCATGTTTGATGCTACACATAATAGCCGAGTTTATGTTGAAATAGAGTTTGGTGGATATCACTGATTCAGAATTTTTTATAAATTTTAGCTCCATTAAAATGATATTAAGCATTTCCAAGTTTCTAGAGACCGCGAAAGATTGTTTACTGTTTCTGTCCGACATTTTACTCTGTGTGACTGTGGTAAGCTGCAAGAATGGACTGTCTTGAAACAATGAGAGTTTTACAATTGCACGTGTAAGAGACGGCTTTTCATGCCCACAGAGGCTATCCTAGATATTTTCTTCATTGCCTTTAGCGCTACCTGGATAGTTTCGTTTCAGTTTCTTTTCTTCTTGAAAAACATTGCATTCCTCAGTGATGTCGTTGACTAACAAGCTAAGTTTGTGCTTGTTAAAAAAATCAAGCCAATGTCAAAGTGAATACTATTTTGGGTGTGATAAAACCGTCTACCCGCAGCTATACCCGTACACTACGTTTTTGGATACCCCGCAGTTGCGCATATCTTGACTCACTTGGTAAATTTGGCTTTCGGGCCTAAATCGAGCTTTTAAAATAAGTGTCGTTCTCGGGCCGGGTTTGGGATTGTGATTTCGGGCTCAGGCAGGGTTGGGGCTTCAAAATGAGGCCCGTTTACAACTCTGAATGGGTTATCTTGTTTGGTTCAGAGAAAACTGTTGCAGTAAAGCGTTTGACACACATTGGCGGAGTTTCTTGCTTATATTTGTTAGGACCAGGATTTTAAACCCGTGGTTTGAAAAAATACACATAGCCTGCAGAAAACTCATTATCTTGAATGGTAAACCTATTCGCAGTAAGATAGTGAAACTGAGTTCTTCAATCTCCCTTGAAATTAAGAATCTATGCTTAGATGAAAAATTCACGCTGGTATCATTAAATTTAAAACGCAACCATACCAGAAAACTGGACATTCCCGTTACAGCACATCTCAGTTCTATAGAAGAAAGGAGCAGGCCGGTTTAGCCAACCGTTACAACATGTTTGATTCTGATACATGTCTTGAGTGAAGAGCGCTATTCCGCAACAGAAAGCATCCTAGAAAACAATATTTTGCGATCAGACATCATTTGCAAAACCTCAATTATTATAAACAGCAAAATACAATTGGTTCAAAAAAATTGCAAGAAAGCAAACTAGTCTCAAAACAAGTTTGTGTCAACCTCTTTGCCGGTTTTATTGTAGACTGCAAAACCACTGTCTGAGGCCCCCGACCACTGACAGCAAATCTGAGTGTCAGTGTTGTACACTTCTCCCTTCTCCTGCGTTCCACAGCATTGAAGATTGACGTCTCTTTCAACCAGGCCACCTCCTAAATGACAAACAATTTATTTTGAAGAGGATCAACAAGCTGTAGATTATTCAACTAACCGCCAGTATAAATTTGAACAGAGAAGGAAAAAATTCTTTGTTGTTAAAAGAAAGCTTTTGCATGCACTTCTGTAGGTTTCATTCAAGTCATTTTTTCTTTATAGAACCACTGGGTTTTACGTTAATGCTTCCGAATTCCCACTACCGGCTGTCATGATCCTCCAAGGTACTTATATTACCCACATGACATTTCATCAAACACTCGGTACATATAAACAATAGACTGTGATAATCATAATACCTAAACTTTAAGTTTTGTATGTTCTTTTCCTGGGCCAGCAGGGTCACCAATTTAGAATACTTAGAATTTTCTCCAGGTAATCTTTGTCTCCGATGGGGTACAATTGCAGCAGTTTGTGGGAACAGCAAGTTTGTCCTGGTTCTAGCAATTCCATACAAAATTGTAAGTAAGTCTGTAACAACGCCACGTTTGGCGTGATTTGAGCAATCGAAATTTGTGCCCACAGCAGGAAATTCAAGCTAAACGTTTTAAACAATATTTGTTTCTTTGCATATAGCCTGCCTTGGTATCTTGTACTTGTATTTGAAGTAAAATCAATTTTTTGTGACCCAAAAATTTTGCGCTTTATAATTTAGGTTTATGAATTGCTGCAATGCACTTCAGTGTCTTACGAACGTGAAAAAGACGTTTTTTTTGTAAAACTTACCGCAACAAATCTGAGAACAGTCGTTGTATTCTTGAGAAGTTGCAACACCCGTGATTACATCTGTGATATTACAAAACTTGATAGCTCTCGTACATCGCACTGCACTTGTGGCGTCGACAGAGCCGAATGCGATTATAAATATTATGTGTACCGGCAGTCTCATATTTCTAAGCTTGAACCTTGAAAAAGAACATAGATTTGTGGGAAATAATGATATTGTGCCACAGTCTTGTTTAATACACCCTGAATATCTCTCTGCAACTTTGAAACACTGCATCTAGCCTTTTGGTAACAGTGCGTGCTACAGTACATTTTATCTACAGGCGCTTGTCAAAACATCTTCGACCGTAGTGCTTATCAATTGAAATCTAGCTATGGGAAAGTCAAGCAAGACTGTTATGTCTTGAGGCTACAAACTATTTCTAACAACTACGGCATACCACCACAAGCTCGCAAGTAAAATTTCGCAAAAACTCATTGAAAAGTTTAGGTTTGCTGTAACTTTTTATGACTTTGTAGTGATTCTGACTTGCACATGTCTATATCCAAGTAATTAGTCTTGTTCACCTGAAATTTTATGTATCAGGACTGAGGATGTGTACACTTACGTGAAATCGATTTTCTATGAAAAAATCGCTGATCATTTCGATTGCGTCACATCTGTGGAGAATAATAATTCGCAAAAACCAAAGGCTGAAAAGTGTTCTTCTTCGTCTAGAAAAACTTTTTAACCAATAAAAACTTTTGAAACCCAAGCAACCTTGAGAAATCTCTTTCTGTTTGCAATGCTGTGTATGATATTTCTAGTTACATTCCCTACTTAAAACTGCCTCAGATAAAGCTAAAAGTTATAATAAAAAATAATCATTCATTTTTCATTTTATATAAGGTAGTTTTATAAAAACAGGAAATTTCCTCTTTTCTGCGTCCATGCTTTGAGTACTATCGTTGTTACAGTTATTATAATATTTTTCAAATGCCCATACCATCTATAGGTAGCCGCTTTATTTTCATTTTGAAAACGACCAAACTAAGGAATTTAACAAATTTATGAAAATTAAGCCGAAGGAAGCTTTGCGCGGTCTGGAATCTTTTCAAACATTGAAATGTACAGAAAAGACAAAAATGTTAACAAGCATCGCCACATTCAACTTTAGACTACTTCCCTGGTTCGCCTTTCAACATCAAATGGTTACATTTGTCTTCATGTCAGTCGTATTTTGTCAAGATGCTCAATGTGCTACATTGTGCCTTCAGGTAACAGACGTTCATGTCATATTTTCCTGTAGTGCTACCCGGACAAACCGGTTTTACAGAAGAAAATACACGTCGGGCAATTGCACGTATGCACGTGTTTGAAAACATGTTAAGACTTTCTAAAAATATCCTTTAAACAAAGTGATGTTAATTGGGCGTACTAATGCACGCTTTGTTCAGAGCATCATGACGATGAACCGGTAATAGATGGAAAATATGTTGCTGAGAGCATAGCGACGTATAGTCAACTACTAAAGAAGTATTCATTTACATTTGCAACTGAGAATTGCTTATATCATCCGTACGTTTTTACGTGGCTTAAAATGACTTACGTGGCATCCACCACACAAACATTCTACACGATGAAGACAAAAATTGTTTTGAATGACCAAGTGTTTTCACAGGAGCTTCAAAAATTCGTTGCATTCCACATTTGTTATCACTATCTAATGTATCAAGCTGATCAAAATTGTTTGCTGTAATCAATGAAGCGTCGTTATTCTATTGGCAAATCATTACCATTAGGCTTTGCTGAAACGTACCAATGGCTACACCATATATTTCGTCAAAATTTACAATTCTACTTATTTCACGTTTCCAAGGCTGGAACATCGACAAATTCTATGTTTATCTGGTCAAGATGCCCTCACATATGTATCTCATAAAAACAATCGGTGCTGTATAATAAATTACACAAACTCACACGTCTCAAAGCAGAAAACACAAGGGTTTGAAAAGGAAAGAAATGGAAGTGCTATGTAAATTTAGCAAGATCCAACAAACAAAAAACTTTGTTTTTGGATTTGTTTGTATTTATCTCTGATTTTCTTCTACTTTTTTCTATATTCTTTACGCATAACTACAGCCTCTTACTTTAGATTAAGCTTAGTTGTATCTTTCAATTTCATTTGAACATAAACCTTTATACGATGCTCGTCAGCGTGTAGAATAAACAAAACTGTTTGATAATGCTGAGAATCACATGAAACCTTTTAGCAAAGGTGAGCGATTTCACATGCTTGACTTTACTGGACAACTTTTGAACATAGAGCGCAAGTCACTTTGCGCTATGGCTTAGTACGGTGTTGTGCACCAATACAGGATATACATTGGTGCAAGAAATTACACGTCAGTATTTTTCAAAGGACAATGTTTCCTCTTTTGATAGAACTTTTTAAAATTAAAAATTTCTCTAATAATCTCTTTTGATGAATATATTTAAAAACAAACACTAAAAGAAAATTATTTTTTCGCTTTTTGTCTAATTTCATCTGGGATGACCTAAGCTTGATTTCAGCGTCTGTGCTCAGTATTCAATTCGGTGACTATCTGATTAAAAACGCGCTGCAGGACTGTGTTTAGTGAACAAAAGGTAACTTTCACAAAAATATGCGGTTTTGCTTGTTGGCTCCAGACGCATCGTTTGGTTGATGCTGGTCTATATTGCCGATTTACGTAGTTATTAATTTATATTTTATCAAACGGACTTCTCTGTGAAATTTCATTTGGACCTTTCTGAAGAATTATCTTAATAACGCAAATTGGAATGGTAAAAGTTAATTGCGAATCTAACAAAAGCTACTTTTCTTGAAGTGTGGACTTCTGCAATTCACATAAAATATTTAAATTATAAGATCTAGAACACTGTGTTTTAAATTGTTGCAAGTAAACAATGTTTTGCACTAAGCATCATCTTTCCCGGCTCATATTACCTGCTTATATTCATATTGCTGAGAGCTGAGTGCATTATATCACTGCTGATAGTTTCACCAAAACGCAGCCTTCAAGAATTTTCAACAAAAGTTTTTCGTATAAGTTTCTGAAAGTCGATGTGTTCGTTGATTCTAGTTGTTGATATTTTCTATTTATATAGTAGACGATTTTCACTACATTTTCTGCCTCTTGTGCATTCACGTAAAGTGATCATCTGAACTAACAAGTGTTAGCAACCTTTCGCAATCAAGTTTATCATATCGAAGTTTTTATCCACCCCTTTTATCTGCCGCGGTGGTCTTTCAACATTGTTGTATTATCCTTTTCAAATGATCGGATTTTTGCGCCGCCCATGATCTTCTTTACATTACTTTTTGGGTTGCAGTAACTCAATCTTTTCCTTACCTTGATTAAAAAGTGTCGCAAGCGCACTTAATTAAAAACATTCAGGGAAATTAGAAATATAAGATTAATGACTAAATTTTACGCTGTCCTCATGAGGTTTGCTATTACACTGCAAGCGTTTGTAAAAACACTGTGCCACAGGCGCTTGCAAAGCTTGTGGTATCATCGAATAAAATAAAAGAAATGCTAAAATTGTGTTCTTTATGCTAATAATGTCAAAGGCTGTGGTGTTTTTGCCTTCCATGACGCACGACAACACAAGAGGACATTAATTTTTCGCTTAGTATTAGGCTACATGCATCATGCAGCACGGTATAAACATTCTAGTGTTAATATAATATCTTTGTTCTCTGTTTCGTTTCTAATGGCTTTACGTGTTTTTTCTATTTTGTAAGCGACGTGTCCGCAAAGCACGAAGAATTGAGCGCCGTAGACCACGTAACCTGCTTCTAGAAAAATCGTAAAGTCGCAGATAAGCGTTCAAAATTGATTCAATATCTAAAATAGAAAAACATAGCGTACAAATTTAATTGATTACTTAGAAAAATTTCAAACTATTTTTTAATTGAATCACTAGTGTATGTTCTCTACCTGAAGGAATAAAAAAAATTTTGCTGGTCAAACAATACAGAAGTAAAAACCAAGGGAAGCGAAATAATTTCTGCAAGTAGGCACATAAATTATTTCTAGTTGATCAAAATTTAAGAGCTTCAAGTCAGGCTTGGGAACACAGAAAAATTATGCTCTATGGTTGAATTACTGAAGCGAGTAATCTTAAATGTTCACCTCATTGTTGAAACTGAAAAGACTTAGACAAACGAGAAAAATTAACATTAGGTGGCTTTTCACAAATTCCCTCCACAACTCTTCTGGCAAGTGCTCTTTCTCGTTTAAATAGTAAGCGGGTATGTTGAAACCAGCAACATTACCAATATCAATGCCACTTAAAGAAATACCGATAGCCGTAGCGACCTCTTCTGACATAATGGAGAGCATAATAAGGGATGTTGTTGAGCGCATTGCTGAAGAATCAATATCTTCTCTGTACACTGATACATTTCGACCTTACGAGTTGTAACAACCGTTAGTATTTTAGAGGCGTCAAGTACATTATTGGCGAGATATTGCATGAAACCTTCAGCGAGCGTAAGTAACATTCCACAGTTTCACCGGATATGTGAAACAAAATTTAACTACTTTAACTTGTTTGAACTTTTATAAATTATTATATTTACCCTAATGATATTGTCGATACTCTGGCCTTACATCGTAAAAGTGAAGTTGTTTGTACCATATTGAGATGGTTTGCTTCGGTTCAAGCAATATCCTGATACACGCTTGAGTCTACTGATTAACTACTTTTAACACTAGAAGCCCGGTGCGGTCATTTTTGACCGTTTTTGAACTTTAGCGTTTCGTAATTTCGTTGTTGTTGCAATTTGCTTCGTCATATTCCTTGACTTTTCCTAACTTATGGTAAAGTTTTTACAACAATTGGAATTTTTTATTAGAGCTTTTGGAAACAGGGTGTTTCACACATCTACCTAGCCTAGAAGCCCTGAGCGGTCAAAAATGACCTGTGCGTGATCAATGGGATTGTGTTTCTTCAAAAAGGTGTTAGAAGATTTAGTAGAGTCTCTCTCGTAACTATGAACGCAGTTACGCAACAATGGAGTAACAATTGATTGATTTTCTTCTGAAAACCAGGAGCTACTAGATTGATATTTAGTAGTCTCATAGGTTTGTTAGGCTAACAATGTTAGCTGCCTCAAATAGTTAGTGATTACAGTTTGTTGTAATACCTCTTTCAGTAGCCTTATCAATATAAGTGTGATATTGTCATAAATGACAGCAACTTCACCATGTTCTGAACTGAACCTAGCGGAAGATTTCAAGTAGAGAAAAAACAACAATCCTGGACACTATATGAAAACAACAACGACGGGAGCCAGACGCAGAGCATGCAAGGCAAGCCATTCAGTGGCCTAGCTGGAGTGTGGGCTGCCCGTTGCGGCCCTTGAGTTTCTCGCCCCCGAAGCCCATAAAAATACGTATTGCACAGTGACCCCTCTTAAAGCTTTGTACATATATTGACTAGTTTGTGCACCATTATAATATTACAGTACTCTCACATGCTCAAATATGGTATGTTTTAAATGCACACCAAAAAACTCAAACATTGTAAGTAACAGTTAAACAAAAAGCAAAAATGACATATACCGAAAAATAGTAAAAAAGTGTAAAAAATTAGGGCTATCTTTGTTTCAGGAATAAAAACGACAATTTTTTACACAGTAACTTTTCTTGCCTTTTTGTTGGTAAATTCTTCAGTGGCAATGTCAAAATTTATATTATCTGTCAATTGTTGCTCAACAGACAGTGTGGCAAGATTTCTCAACGGCAAGGTGCTCATACTAGACCTTAAGTAATTCTTGATCAGTTTTAGTTTCAAAAAACTCCTCTCACAGGTAGCAACTAAAGAAGCGGCTTGCCTGCGCACTTAAGCACTAGGCTAAAGGGAGCTCCCTGTAGCTTTCGTGCTACTGGGGATATTGTACTTAGCGCGCCGCATGTAGCAGCCACCGCGCTGCTACACAACACTAAAATCAAAAACATCCTTAACTGCGAGTAGTGTCCCGACATTAAAACCACTTTTATTTCAATACAGGCTTTGCAGGTTTATAGCCTACTGCATACCCCATAGTGCCGTTCACATAAAAGTGCCGCCAGGTGCGGACCGCCCCCCGCCCCCGCCTTCCCTTAGCTACGCCACTGGAGCCATTGCATGCTCTGAAATGTTTTCTTCACTTAGCCTGCAAAGCTAAGGAAAAAAGGGTTGTTTGCATCTTGATCTCAATGCACAAAAACGTAAAAATGATAAATACCACAAAAACTCTTCCATCAACGGTAGAGTACCATAACCAATCTGGTTGGCGTGCGTGGATGCACTGGACCAGATGGCTAGATACCATACTAATAAAAGTGCACCTAGGTGGTTGCCAGATGCTGTGTTTTTCAGCATAATCGATAGTAGTGCATAAATGCTTACATCATTTACTGTCTAACAACGAAATTAAAGCTGTCAAGGGGACAGTTTCTACTTGAGCTCATGAAAGAGCTTTGCCAGCCAAAAGATGTAGTGGGCTGTGTAACGTCCTACCCACGTAAGTGGCCCAAGACATCCAGCACCGCATTGACTGCAATCATCGTTGAATCACACCTAAACTGGAAAAAAACACCAGTTTGTGTCATGCAAAAATAAATCTAGCTTCTGCCAAATCTGCAGGAAGGCCTGTTGTGGAAAACACGCATTCAGTAAAGCAACAACTGTGACATGCAAAAATTGTGCTGACTGAGTTTTAATAAAATGTTTTGCTAATAATTTTCGTTTTCCGTGTCGGCTACTTTTTCACCTTACGAAAACATGCAAATATGATTGACTGGCTTGTTTCAATGCAACAATCGAAGTAAATTGAAAGAAAACGTTCATAAACGGTTTTACAAATGAAAGGTCAAAAATGACCTCACTCGTCCTTGTAGGTAGAGAAATTTTTCAGGGCTTCTAGTGTTGAGCTGCTTTTATGACTAGGCTTACCAAAGCTACTAGTTCCCATAGCTGTATATATGTGGCTTTGAAAATTTCGCATTTTTTATTTTTAAATCAAATCTATGATTTAGTTAGTAAGACCGATGAAAATCGGAATTTTTAATCATTGGTTATATAGGAGGGTTCAGAAAGGGATGTTAATATGTGTGACTGCTGTAATTTTTTTGCAAAGATTGTTTCTGTTTGTGTATTTTGAACTTGAAGCTTTCCTTACTCAAGAAGTGACGGTCAAACTGAGTAAAATATGCAAGCCATACATTTAGTTCTTTCAACTTCATTTCAACTTGATATTTTGCTCATAAGTTAAGCAGAAATTATCACAAAATAAGAATATGCAATTCTTTTTTCATTGATGTGTAAACGCGTTTACTAAAAAATTAAATTACGTTCACACACACACTTTGTAAAATATTTCATCATGGTGTTTTCATCACACTCAAATAAGCCCAAATATATACGATTAGTTTTCAATGCGAAAAAATAAAATAAAGGGCGCAAAAGACTTTCCTTTCAACTGCATCATCTGTAGCAAAATAAAGATAAACCAATGACGTTCCACGTGTTTGCACAAGTTGCTGCAGCAATTGTTGGCATACAACCATCGCAAGCTGTCATTACGAGAAAAGAATTACAAAAATACAAAGAGAAAAAAACAATATATCATTATGTTCTGAGTTCAAAACTCTATCAGGTGAATGTCAGTAACCAAAGATCAGTTATAAGCGGGTTGGTTATATTAGCTGTGCGGTAACATTGGAATTAAGACAAGAGGGGTATGGCGTTCGGCTTCATATTCCTCCTGCCAAAAATATGCATTCATTACATTCAACAAGTGAGAAAAATTTGCGTTAACAAGAAAAAAATGAATACGGCGACAAATACTGCTTTATTTAAAGTGACAGTGTAACAAGTTAACTTCCCTATCTTTAAAATCAAGCCAATAGTGACTGCATCCTTGAATAAGCAGTGGTTTCTTCAGCTTAAAACATGCAAACAGTATGCTTTCAGATTTTCAAGAGTTTACTGCGTGGACAAATGCGACGAACGTGATGGTTAATTATGTGAAGGTAACTTTACGGAACTTTCTTAGTAGTTTTTACTCTTTTAAATAATATTAGAACACTGGTTTAGAAATTGGTCTGCAGGGGCTTGAATTAGATCTATAAAAATTTTAAACGGAAGCAAAATATTGTAACTAGCACAAACCATTTTGCGTAGTGTTTAAGAATAAGTCTAACCCAGTCACAAACGCTTCTTTTTTACCTGCAACCATCACTGACACGATTATGCGCAGAACAAAAAAGAAAAAAACGCAACAACTTTACTTCTTCAAAGTTAGGTATAACAAACCTAATGGCTTGCTATGAGAAAACGTAATCTGGCCAAATTGGCGGCCAACCCGAGGCCTGCAAAAACCAAAGTACCGTTGAAAATGGCCAGGGAAGCAAAAGCAATGACCACTAAAGCTTTCGTGAATTATAAAGTTGAGAAAAACCTTTTCACATGGTGAATTCAATGAGAATTTAGGCAAATACTTTTTTCGTCAATCGTTTCCCAAACGAGAAAGTAGAGTTAGAGAAAATTGGACATCTGCAGCACGAACTTGCGATGTTCTGCCAACGTGGTTTCAAACGCAATAAAGTTACCATTACTGTTATACCAGATTTATGCATAAATTAACTCTTTGCTTTCTTTTCTTCTTGTACACAAATAAAAAATACAACTCAAGTTGCCACATTTTCTCTACCGACCATCCCCATACCGGGGAAAAACTGCAGAGTACAAGGAAACATACACTATTCAGCCGAATTTTACTTTTGTATCAATTCTGCGTGAAAGTGCACGGTAGGATAGACCAAGTTGTCTCAGGGTTGTGTCAAGTCTGCTTTCTGCGTACATGCAAATTCACGCAATACTCGCTGATGCAGGTCGCGCTCTTCAGTGAACTTCATTTCGGCCGAGTTGTGGCCTTGAAGGACTATTTTTACAGCAACATAAGTTCCAAACTGGCTATTCTCTTTATTTGACTGTTTATGCCAAATGCTCCGAAACACGTTTCGTCTGAAAATGAAGTATAAACTTTTCTTGGGCGGAGGATGCTCATGTTCGGCCGACAACTTTTTGTTTCACAAGAGGAGTTGTTGCTGATGGCACTTCGGATTGTGATTGGGACGAGTTCACTGAGAAACGTTCATATCTTGGGTGCGTGCAAGAAATAAGCACAGTGGCTAAGCACAGTACTGCAGTTTGCAGTATCAGCACGCCGATGCTGGAAACAGTGTCGAACAAGAATCGCCCAATCAAAGGTACAACCAAACCTGCCAGACTGACAAAAAACGTGATCCACGCCCCCAGCGCCAGTTCGTTACATGGATACATGTGCTGGGCTATGATCTCATAAAGAGCAGTGTAGCAGGCACCGTTGAAGAAACCGTAGAGGCTGTTGGTCACGTATGACCATGCGATTGTGTCAGTGACAATATTGGCCAAAAATCCAACCGAAAACACAGCCATGAGAAAGCCAGTAGCGACAGCCACACCTTTAAATCGCTTTGTCGCATCTAGGACTAATCCGGCCAGAACACCCCCCACTAGTCCACCTGCAGCATAAACCGTCAAAATATGAGATGCCCTCACATTGCTTCCATCTAGAAAAGCTTCCGAATCGCGTTCTGTTTGCCGCAAGATGTCGCCCATCATCAGGACTTCCAGCATATAGCAGGTTTCTACGATCCCAAAGCATGTGACCAAAGCCAGAAACGTTCGATCGTAACGAATCAGTCTTAGATACCGGAACAATTTGGACAGCACTTCATTTTCTTGCCGGTTCTTCTGATCCACAAACTTCCCTTTGACAGCTTCAGATAAGCTTGGAGGAACGTCGGGACCGTCTCTCACAACCATTAATGTAGCAAGAAGAAATAATGCGGAAAGACTTAGACAAACGAGAAAAATTAACATTAGGTGGCTTTTCACAAATTCCCTCCACAACTCTTCTGGCAAGTGCTCCTTCTCGTTTAAATAGTAAGCGGGTATGTTGAAACCAGCAATATTACCAATATCAATGCCACTTAAAGAAATACCGATAGCCGTAGCGACCTCTTCTTTTGGAAACCACAAGGCCCCAACTGCCGGAACCATCGAAATCGACAAAGTGTTGACTATGCCCATTGCGACCTGGCCAATTACACTCAAGGCAAATGAGTTGTCCACCACTACAGAAGAGAGATGGCACGAGTATGTCACAGTGATGAAAAATGCAGTGATTAGGCAGACGCTTTTGAAACCACACTGAAAAAACGCTAAAACCATGAGCATTATGATGGCTCCAGTCACGCTTACTGCGCTCATAGTTTGCGTTAGCCAATCAATAGCATCACTGGTCACGTTGAAGTATTTTGCGTAGACATTGTTCACCACACCGAAGCAAGCTCTGTTGTAACCTACAGTTACTAAATAAAACGTGACCACAGCAAGCACGAGCCATCTAACAATGCTCGAAGACACTCTCGGTGTAAGGTTATCGCTACATTGAATGTTATCTCGCAGTCCTTTTGTTGTCATTTCTCTTTCAGGCATGCTCTGGTAGACGAAGTCAATCGGAAATATGGTTATCCGTTGCTGCGTCGTGGAGATTAAAAAGAACTTGGGTAAATTTTCTGCCAAAGCACATTTCTATCAACTTTTTTCTCCTGCAAAATAAAAGCAACAAGTATTAATTCAATGTTGTTTTCTGTTGATTTACAAATTATAAAAATTGAACATTGTGTGCATATGCAAAAAGAATTTTTTCCTGCATTGGCATTCTTCAAACTCTTGTATGAGAGTCTGGTGCTAGTACTGCTTTTCAAATTTGTAAAAAAGCGCTTTAAACTATTTCAATTTTCTTTCAGATTCCAGAACGTTATCAACTGTTTCAGCAGCGTGTAGCACAAAAGAGAAAAGTTAGCCAATATACACCTCTAAAATCAATATTGTATGTTTCAAGGCATGCAGTACGGACGATCGCGACTTTTGAAATTATTATCGGCCATAACTCGCGAACAGATTGCACTAATGAGTCAGTGAAGACATCCTCGAATTTGGAAGACAGCAACGCATTTTTTTACATATGTTGCGTATACTTGTGACGTCATTGTGACCACCTTTTGGAGGGAAACCTGTTTTTGACGAAGTTAAACAAATTTGTGGTTTTCTTCAAAAAAACGTGGAGCGGAAACGAAACGGTGGAAATAAAGTTTCCACAGAAAAAAACATTGATCATGACCGTCACTTTGCAGGAATAATTGAAAAATGCACTTTTTTTGGGGGGATAAAACAGTTCAAAATCCAATATTTTGGGTTGTGTTTATCCTCTTTGGGTCTTTGAAGGGTAAATTGTACCCAATCAACACACACGAAACATCTAAAAGTTGCAGAACAGGTTTCGCTTGGTGTCCTACAACATCACAACATGTATAAAAAACAAAAATTTTCCTGCTTATATTCAGTTGCGTTGGCCCATTGCTGTTAGATGAAAAATATAAAATCATACATCAGTTTTTTAAAAACTCTTGCTCCACCAAACTATCATAAAACACTCAAATCAGAGAGTAAGCTTTTTTTCGAACAACATTTTAGCCAAATTGCTTGAATACTTTCACTGCAAAGTAAGCAAAAATTATTGAGAAAATCTTAGCAACAGTAAAAATGTCATCATGCAAACAGTTGTATTTTGTAAATCCAGCGTATACTATACGCGCCTAAAATTCATCAATATCAGCAGTCTTTTCTATTTCAGATTAGCATTCTGACTGCTATTCTGTCGCTTTACTTAAGCACAGTGGTTTCTAACCTCGGGGGCGCGCCCCCAGGGGGCGTCAATTCATTTCAAGGGGGGCGCGAGCTCTTACGCGTTCTGCAACATGGCGAGTTTTGAACGAAAACGTGTTTCGTCCAATTTACTTATTTGAAATCAGGGGGCTTGAAACAAAAGACAATTGCTTATGGAGGCGTGGCAGAGAAAAGATTAAGAACCACTGCTTTAGCAGAAGATTATACTTCGCGACACAGCAAAACATAAATTTTGAACTAACTTCTTCTGGCATAAAATTTGGTTCGTTTTTCGAGATCGTTTGGTATCAAGGCGAGGTTGACAGGTTTTAAAACAAACGCAAAGCGGAGCCTAGTCTTCTCTGAATTGGCCACGACCTAATGTTGCGTATGATTTACACAACTTTAATAGCACACCTAATATTTACTACTGACTGTGTTTTCTAGGTTAACCTACTAGCTTCGTGCCTTTTAAAAGCACTTGGTCTAATGTTTCCCAGTTACTCAAATAGGGCACTTACAGTAGTTTGCCTACTTCGGCATGTTTTCACCCTTAAATCCTTTGCGTGGCACTAAACCAGGGCGGGGAACCTACGGCCCGTGGCTCAAATGCGGCCCTCGTGATCATTTGATACGACCCGCATCAGAATTTTCGTTACCTGTTTAGAGCACAAAATCAAGTCAAAACGAAGCTCCATGCTAAGCAGGTACTTACGGTAGAATGTAATAAGTAGCCTCCACCCCTCATAGTGAGACAGGTACAATTTTAGGATAAAATCAATTGTTATTTGCGGCCCACCAGCGATAATCTACAATTTATGTTGCCCGTGATAGTAAATAGGTTCCCCAGCCCTGCACTAAACTATAATTGGTGATGCGACTAGAGTTCAGGAGTTCCGCAGCTTTTGGGAAACTGAGACACCTTTTCGCTACTTATACCTCCTGGTCCACTCTGACCCGGAGTGGTGACTGGTGACGCATGGTAGGGCTCCAGCTATGAATCACATAGTCCTTGAGTTCTTCAGTCGTGCAAAGCAGCCTGTCTAGGTACCGGGAAGAGATAGTTAGGTGGGAAACATGTCTCTACTCTGGCAACCCCTGCAGCTACACCTAGCTGCAATCAGACTTGGACAACTAAATGATTCTAGTTTTCTAATTCGATTAATTAGAACGAAATGACGGTAATTCTAATTCTAATCTAATTCGCTAAAAGCTTCAATGTTATAATTTTAGTTCCAATCTACTTTCCGATTTTGCCAAAAATGCTAATTTGTTCAACGATCTTTTTAAAGATGAAACGAGAATGCATCCTCGTGCACTGAAACTGCAACGAAATTGTCACAAGTGGCGCACCACCGCAGTGGCGTACGCAGAAAATTTTCATGGGGGGGTTTGGTTCAGGGTCATATGGTGGTCATTTGCATTTGGTGTGCGCTGTTTGTGACGTCACAATATGACGTCATTTCCCTGTTTCCAAACCAACGTTTTGGCGAAGTTTGTTGACATAAAATGCATATTTCTCTACATCCACTCCCTTTATTTTATATGTCATTGCACTGAATATA
>JGI24158J21664_10000184_pt1 | contig 46521 bp, 29 predicted proteins | sample Ectturendosymbi3_FD_21664 | JGI IMG/M metagenome (IMG submission 21664) | reverse complement strand
AAAAATCGACCAGTTCTTTTGTGCTGAAGAGGGGCAAGAGTGAACAGTGTCCACCACAACAGCTACTGTGCAATACATTATGACAAAAATATTGCAAAAATGCAGTAACTTTTCTTTTTAAAATACTGTGTACAGTGCTCACAACAACAACAAAATACAGTACCCTGATATTGATATGTGTATTGGTGAACCCCTAGTGTGAATGATAACCATATTATTATTGCTGAAAGTTCTCATCGAATAAAAGAGCAACCATTTATTAGAGCAGGTTTTGCTATTCCCGAAGGGGCTCTATTAAGCAGTTTCCACTGTACAAGAAATGTTTCCATTTTTGCAAAATAATGAGTAATTAATCAAAATTTAACAATATATGCTGTAGATCAGGGAGTGTGGTATTAATGAATGAATCAGAGATGGAGTAACGTCTTGAGCTTCCAAATACTCTGTTTGAAACAATAGTATTGTGGTTGTCATGAGCAAGTATTACTGATACATTGAACTTTGTCAGTATGATACATTGGTTTCATCATTATATCGGCTCATTTGTATCGACACATTGTATTTGTAGATCTCTACCAGACACAGGCAAAACTTTTTCACCGCATCCTGCTTACTGTATATGTTGGCTACATGACTTTTTGTTGTTGGATTGATATGTGGATACAACTTCTATGCTTTTAATATTGGGCTAATGACAGCAGCATGTTATACTTGTTTAAATAGTTGTATTTTTTCAGAGGAGCTGACATATGCTCAAAATGTTGGACCTTGATGAAGATTGCAATTAAAGTACTAAACAGAGCATTAAAAGGTGATTGGTTGTGGTGGAGACTGGAGAGACATTTTTTTATCTGTATTAATGTTCAAATAAGATCTTAAATAGTTTATCCAAAGATTGTCAATACATTGGCTTTACAACACCTCTTTGATGGTAATCTGTGAGTAAAAATCGTTGGCAATACCATAATATTGATTTTCTATTGTTGGAGGTGTACATGCTGTCATTACTTGACACATCACATGCGCAGTCTTGCATGCACATCTTTCTGTGCAGAAAAATGTCTTGTCCACTTATATATTTAAGGTGTGGCATATTACAGATGATTTTGGTTTCAAGCACATATTGTGGGTTTATTCTGGAAGGCGTGGTGTTCACTGTTGGGTTTGTGATGAAAAAGTAAGCATTTTATTTTTATTTTTTTCATTTGTGAAGACTGTTTGAAGCATTTTTGACCAGCGGGTCTTAAAATAAAAGGCATGAGCCACTTTCACGTTGTGATTCTATAAAGCTGATGGTGACTACTTTTTAAGAAAAATGCTGACCTGCCAAAGTTGCCAGTGTTTTGTGAAAGGTGGCAAACCTTTTCATAAATTTCATCCAGGAAATAGCATTTAATAAATGGAACATGATTCGTGTATCTTATCAACATGCTGGAGTTACGGTGAACATGTTCAGTTTTTAAATGTTTTTGTTCCAATTTTATCGCTTGCTCTTGATTTAGATTAATTTGGTGCAGTGCTATTTAACAAGTTTAATGTGGCATAATGTAATTTTTTTGTTCAAACATGCGAGATATTCTGCTTATAAGTCGGCACATCAGAATTTTCAGTCTTTTGAAATTAATAGTTGACTGAAATAGTCACTGTAGAAGGGTCGTATTGAGCTCGGTCGTGAACTGAGTGCAATCATGCCATAGTATGAAAATGCAGGCCAAACTCAACAATAACTCTTCACCGTTGTTAAGTGGGCGACCCATGTAGTGCCACTATATATATATATCCGGCAGCTAATGGCATGCCCCAGCCTGCTTAAAAAAGTTTTTGTCAGTGTGAAATGTGCAACCGCTCGGCCAAGACCGATTGCCATTTAACAGGGACGTTTAAATTTAATCAAACGTAAGTTCATTGTATAAATCAGGGACTACGAATCGAAATGCAATAAATCAATGACAGGTCGATTAGTGCAGTTTTCGAGAAAAGGCTCACCAGATTAAGTTGGCCTGAAAATGCTGACTGTGTGACAAATGTTGTCAGTTTAAACTGACGCTATAAATTTGTACTGGTGCACTTCAAAAAGTAGCCCTATTACCAGAAAAGTAGCTGAAGCCAACAGCTATGTAAACTTAGCTGGATTGATGCTTTGGACTGCGGACTTACTTTTTGACAAATCAAAAAGCAGGTTTGTATGAAAAAAAAATTGTAAGTAGTCAGCCTTAAAAATGACATGACCGCCAGCAATCCTAGAATCATTTTTTTCCCTTCAACTTAAGCATTGTCAATGTTGGTGAGATTTACAGTTTTTAACAGATGCTGCAAACACCTGACTCTGTTCACACATGAGATTATGTTTTTCAGGCTCGACATCTTTCTGCGCGTGCGCGCTCTGCTATTGTGGAGTACCTCAGTTTGATACAAGGCGGCAACCTTGAAAAACGAGTCGTCCTTCGAGAACCAGTTCATCCATACATCAGGTGATTTACTTGGATTAATGGTAGACTTTAAAAAATATACTCGTATATATACATATATTTCACTGCTTCTCAGCAGTTGGTTTGTGCCGCAGACGGATTCGCACCACACAAGGTCCCTTGGAAAAAGTCCGGGATCAGCCTAATGCAAGAATCAACTCTAGCAAAGCATTTATCTGCAGAAATTGTTATTTTACACCAAAAGGGGTCATTGCATACATTTTTTCTTGCTGCTAAATATCTCTTCCCTCTAAGCTTTGACAAAACAAAGTTTCATTTAACGAAATAACATAGAACAGAAACATAAGTTTGAGCAATAAATGCTGTTCCCAGTTGCTTTTGTAACTACCTTTCCCGTCTACTTTGCACCTTGTGTGTATGTAAACAAGGCCGTTGAGAGAAATTCAACACAAATTCTTTGAATCCTCATCCATCACTTTTCATCATCTATGAAGGAAAGTGGTGGGTCGGTCTTATTTGAGAACATTGACAAAGAAAACAATAAACAATTTTTTGGCCCAGGCGTGAAGATAGTGTTACATGAATAATATCGTCTGTGATCATGACCTTGGTTTTAGCTAAATTTAAACTGTATATATATATTTAGAAAGCACAACCAGAAAATATGTGGGTAGACACCAATTTCATTAGGATTGGACGAGCGGATCAAGAGTTATACTTATTTTTTGTGTTGTTTATGAAAGCGAATGCCATCTAGTGGTGAAAATACGAAAACAATGATAAATAAAACAGCTCAATAAATTTTCGCAAAATTGGTGTCAATTTTCTTAAAAGTTTACAGGTATAAACATGTGGTTCTAAATTTTAGAAATTTGGAATGAATTATATTGAAATGACCCGACCTACAGTAAATGAAACACAACATACGCATTATTTGTCAATACTAGGTTTTTGTTTCATTTGCTAGTCTGCGCAAATCTGGACGAAACGTTGTTGAAGCTGTGCGAATTAATTCTCCCAAGCTGGTTTGTCGATCTTTGACCGAAATTAAGTCGTTTCAGTCATATTGCCATTTTCCAGTCATAAAAGTATCCAAAAACGACAGACGCTTTTAAGCTATTTCGGTCAAATGACCGAATAGTCTCAAGGAAAAAAACAGCTCCAATGTGTTCATTTTATAGGGTTGCACGATGTTTTGATTTTACGAACTTCATTACAGAGAATAAAAATTCACAGCAGTGTGTCGTGCTAAATACAAAAATGACTGGCACACTGGTATTTTAAGTTCTGGGTTATTTACTTTCTGCAATCTGTCGCCAGAACTTCATTGTTGAGTGGCACCAGGGTTGAGAAAAACCCGTTTTTTCCAAAAAAACAACCCGGATTTTTTCAAAAAAAAACATTTTTTTGTTTTTTTTTGAAAGAAACAAGAGTTTGTTCTTTTTTTAAGGAAAACGGAAAAACCTCATTCTGAATTTTCATTCTTCCATCATGCAATATCACTATCTTCAGAATTATACATTAATAACTTGTTATACCTATTATGGCATTCAAAACTGAGGGTAAAGAAATGTGCCGAATCTTTGTTTTCGCAAAGTGTTGTTGGTCAATTCACTCTAAGTGACAGGACCGTAACAAGGGGGCGCGCAGAAGTTTTCGCCCATCATGGAAAAATGTGCTGGACATAAGTTACAACTATTAGACATAGTTCAAAAACTTTGGGCCCCTCCTAGCGTTCCAAGCTGGTTACGGGCCTGCTAAGTGGTAAGGCTTGGCAAGCATGCGCACAGCAAGCAGAGAAAAACCTTTCCCATACAAACTCTGCAGTTTCACGTCAAGTAGGCCTATATGTGCATGCCCTGCTAGTTCAGCATCTATGGGAGTGTATTTTTTCAATATGTGATTTGGTATGGTCCAAAATCAGAAGTTTCTGCAGAAAAATTGCTTAAAGTATACCGATTGTGCAGAGCGTGAACAAGACTACCATTAGAATTTACTCAAACTGTTCTATTTATTCTTCACTTTTTTCAAGTCCTTTAAATTTCGTTGCTGTTCGTTCTATTTGATTAAAAAAAAAAAATTACAGTAACTGTACAAGTGCCCTGCTTATTTTGATTTTTGTTTCTTAGTAGATTTTTTAAAGGAAAAGTAACGAGTGGGTTTTATTGTTTTTTTAAGTGGGCTTTTAAAAAAACCGGATGGGTTTTCTTGGGTCCGGTTTTTTGCAACAACCCAGAGTGGCACTGACTGTAGTTTTTCAGAGCTAGATCGTGCATTTCGGCCAGTTTCACTTCTACAGCAGACAAGTTTGTGACAAACGGTTGGCGAACTAGACAGCCATCACCGAACACATTAATGTTGAATGGATTTACAAGCAATGCAAAGCCTGGTTTTCATTCCTGCAAATAGTCAAATCTGTCTTGGAACTCTCGTAGTCCAGGAACTCCACATTTGTTTTATTCTTCCACTCTGTGGCCTGCAATTCCCGCTTCGCAAAAAGGTTTCGATCTCATTCTGACATTGGGAAAATGACAATGTAGGCCGACCTACAATGACAGTTGCCACTATATGACTGGTGCTCAGCTGCGCAAATCATACTTAGTTTACAAGTATTCGGTTTATCACTTTTCCGTAAAATGCAGAGTAGCCTACTACAAGCTTATTCTGAGCTTGCGATCATAATAGCATCAGTGTATGCTGCACTTTTCGCATACGTTTTACAAAAGCGCTATGATACAGGCTCAGTTAATTTCTAATGCAAGCGCGCTCTATCACAAATTTAACGTCACTGAGACAAACAGCGCGCGTGAATATACTGCTGCTAAGGCTTAGCAGAGCAACTTTCGCAAACCCTGAAGATGCATTTGATAAACAAACGTTTATTTATTTAACATGATCAGTCCCCACAGTCGTTGCAAGTTGACAACATAAATTCTCCAGTTCACTCAGCGCACGCTCTGCGTCACTTATCAAATAAACAGCATTGCAAAAATCGTAGAGGCAGGTCAAGTTTGTCAGGCAACAAAAAGTCTGCTTTTAGTGGTTGTAGAACAACTGCCACTAGTGCCATCGCCCAGCAAACTTGATGCATGCCGCAGGTACAGTCATGTCTTTTAAATATCCCTGCCGAAAGTGGGGTGTATTCGATACTTTCTGCTTCTCGGGTTATTCTGAGCATTCGTGTTCTCAGTTGGCAATTTTCATGGAACAGTCTCGTTTTTCAAATATTGCGTATTGCTGTTTTACTTGGCTTTTTACTCCGACATATACTCGGAATTTCAAACATCGCTTGAAAATGTTTAGTGGATCTATAGAAGGTTTGAGCAAAACCGTCTTAAAATGCGGGCCCGATTGGCAGTTTCCCGAGTGCCCCACGAGCATGGGGTACCATGCTAAACTTACCATCAATATATACTACTGTACTGTATGTACTATATTTGTTGTGGAAGTCCCAGCGCACTACTTGGCCCGGGGGGGGGCACGATGCTAATAAGACGATTCTGCGAAACACTACACTGCCCGGCGCGTTCGGTTGCAAAAGTCGTTTTTACAGTTGGGAGTTTCAAAATGGTGGGTAGCGTGGGACCCTCTTCAAGTTCAATCCGATCTTGCAAGTTACCAACAATGCGGAGATGGCCGAGACCTGCAAGCACCAGGCACAAACAAATTCATTTCTCTCAATTCAAGATGTATCATACGTCAGTTTCCCCACTGTTTGATGAACTCCCAAACAAGCCGGGTATCTTGACCCATTCTCTCACCGGCTGTTTGCAAACAGCAGGTGGGGGCCGAGAATGTGAATCAGTTAAATGTAGAAAAAGGTTACCATGTAGAGATTTTAATGAAATTAGCAGGGTGGTAATTGGTCGCACCAGTTTGTGGTTTATTTAATTGTTTGGCTTTATTGCACATTGCAGAGAATGCTTGAAGATCATAAAAATGTACTGGTCGAAGTACGCTCTCCGCGATCAAGAGGTTTTATCTAACGAAGATTTTGACAAAGTTTTGAAAATGATACCAGATCAAAGCGTAAAAGAAACCCTGCGAAAAAATTTTAAGGGTACGTTACACTTCATTTAACCATCTTTGTAAGTAATCACTTAGACACAATATCTTGCATGCTAATGTAAAATATTGTTAGTTTTTATCAATTTCCTCCGTTGTCAGACTTGGCTAACTGCAGTGTGGTTTCAATCTTGATAGTGTGGAGAATTTCCCGGATTTATTTTGCTTAAGGTTTGATTGACACTGGTGTCAAATTAGTTCACAATCATATTTTAGACCAGTGGCTTTCAAATGGGGCTACGCTAAGGTGCTCCAAGGGGTACACGAATTTGTAGGTGTCTTCAAATAAATTTTAGCATAAAAGTACAATGTATAGGTACATTTCTAATTATTGTGCTCATGACTACAGTCAAGGGGTACTTGATAGACAAGATATAGGATTCATCACTAAAAAGGTTGTTTGTTTTTTTTAAAATGAGTAAGGTAACTGCAGTCATGAAATTCGCTTTGGAATACCGTAACAGTCACTTTTTATCAGATGAGGTGAGCGATCCGGAAGAACGTTGGGCGAAGCTTCGAGATGAATGCAAGTTAGGATTTGATGCGGTGAGTGCTTTGTGTGGTGACGTGAAACAGTTCATTTGGTTGAAGGGTGCAATGCAGTGACGCCCGTCAGCATTTTGTGCAGATCGCCACGAAGCATTTTAGAAACTTAGCTTTCAGCGATTGCAAAAAGCAATTTAATTACCGCCACACGAGTGCAATGCCGACATTACTGCATGTTATTCCAGATAAGCCTACTTCTTCGTTCGAGATAACAATTTTTAACTTGTGCAATTAAGCATGTTGTGCTGAAACATTAAGGTCAGCAATTTGGTTAAAATAGACCAGAAATACCATTGGCATCTTGCATGGGAAACAACATTGAGAATTTGCTCTTTGTTTAGAAATCGTTTAAAAACAAATCAGGAGAGACACTGTTTGAAAATTGTTATGAGCGGTTAAATGTCATCCAGCAAAGTGGTTGCATATGGTTGGTTATTTCGAATTTGTGGAATGATCCTGGTTCCATATCGCTGGATAACCATTCAACTCAGATGATGTTGGAGATTGCCTCGTGTGTTGTTGTGTTTTTTTGTTTTCTGATCATACCAACGCATGCCTTATTTTTTCGAATCAGACGTTTACCAACTTTGCGCAGCCCCCGTCGCTGATTTTTACATTAAGTCACTTTTTCCCGCATTTCGTCGCGCAAGGCCACATGAGCAGTAAGTACGAGAAGCGTCAAGAAGTTGAATTCGGAAAAATGGGCTGACCGAATTCATAAGATTATTTTTTTGAAAGATCTATGTTGCAACATAGTTATTCTTATGGGCGTTGATTTCGTCATTTATTAGTCACAGAAAAAGCGTGTCTTTGTTTATTCGAAACAAGAAAACATACAAATTCACACTGTAGGAAAGCTTGTTTTGAAGTCCCTTGACCAGCTATGTCCAACCCGCGGGCCGCATGCACCCAGTCGAGGCTTTTATGCGGCCCAGTTTAGTTTTCGCTGTAGTTTTAAGTATCCTGCGTACTGACAACTTGTCCTTATTTTGATAATCTTGAATTTGACATTTTTGATGCAGGTGGTCCTCAGTGCCACTTTATCACGTCTGTTACCGAACACTTTCAATATAGTAGTCTAAGCTAAATTTAGTTTTTTAAGATCAAAGTAAAATATGTCATTCAATGTGCGGCCTTGGTCAAGATAGTGACTTTTTTGGCTCAGTAAGCCATTTGGGGTGGACATAGCTGCCCTTGACTGAGTGGTGAACACTTCTACCAGCTCTGGTTTCATGAAACCTGGTCACTCAAAAAGTTTACTATCCCACTTCTTCTGCCAACATGTATGATTAAGCGTTGATCGTCCTTTTCCTTTCTGCACAAAGTCCGTTTGATAGTATGTTATGCAGGTCTTGTGCGTAACACCTGTCGTGGTCATGTCTGCTTTTGACAACGATATGGGCTCGCATAACCCTAAAAACTCATGCATGTATCGTATCCAATCAAGACTGATGTGTACGTGGCTTACTTTGTTTGCTACATCAATGCTTATATGCATATAACACTCATCACGCCAAAACTAATTTTTCTCACTTGTGTGTTTTGCGCGCAGGATCCAAAAAAGAACAAAAAGTTACGTTTGGCAGCTCCGGAAATCATGCTTGAATACTGCTTCCCAAGACTTGATGTTAATGTCAGCAAAGGCATCAACCACTTGCTGAAAAGCCCATTCTGTGTTCATCCAAAAACAGGTGTGTCTCCTCCCCTCGATAATAGTTTTTTTGATAATGGTCGCAGCTAGATTACCACATACCCAACTAAGTATTTTTTCTTCGTGAGGGGCGAAGGGCGCTTATCCTTTGTTAGTTGGAACTTTGAAGGCGAAATCCCTGTGGCAGTGGTTTTCTGCCTGGGGTCGTGAACCATTTTTGGAAGGGTCGTGAGTAGACATTTTATGTACACTTCTGCATTATATTTGCTTTGTTCGAGTTTTTAGGTGGGGACCATTGGGTTATAGTGGGTTGCTATAATGTATAGGTTCTCATAGTGGGGTCGCGGACGTTTGAGAAACACTGCTATGATGGGTCGCGGTACAAAAAAGGTTTATAATCACTTCGCTATAGGATCAATTAATTAACGCATATTTGCCATAACTTCCCAACCACCAACGCTAGGTGGCCAACCAAGGGCCCTACGCATGCGGGTTTTTGCTTAGTTTATTTTAAAAGAAAAAAAGACAAGCAAATTGCCACTTGAATTTTTTTCTCCGGCGCTGATGATGTCATCTAAAAATCCCTTGACCTCTCCCAGTCGTGGCGTCACACCAAAATAATTCAAACCTAAAAGTGCCCGGATTTTTTTAATTCGAAGCTAAGAGACTTTCCACTTCAGAGGGTTTGAACAGCTCACTAGCCCAATCCGTCCTCAAGTTGACTGAGGAAAGTCTGAGCAACTATAGTGACTTTGCAGCCCTTAAAAGGGTTGGCAACAAATTTTACTGCTGTTCTCAAATATTTGAAAAAACACAGTGTTTAAACAACTAAGTCAGAAACGTAGTAATTGAGACGAGTATGTGTAAAGCTCTTGTGACATTTCAAACGTCTTTGCAGATCAACTAGCCTTCGCAACATTACAACTCTATGTGCAAATACTTTCACACGCATGTAGGTGTGGTGACAAACATCAGCATTTATTTTACGGACTTAGTGTTTCTTGAGGCCTTGCAGGTCCGGTGGAAGGCGCTCAAAACCAGACATCTACGTGCAGGTCGCTTTGATACAGTCCAGCCGGGGCGCCGTTCGTAAAAATATTATATCTGACAGCTTCAGCACAAAAACTGCTATCTCTGCGCATATTTAGCTAGGTCTACGCAGAGATAGCTATCTCTGCGTGCATTTAGCTATCTCTGCGCATAGATAGCTATCTCTATCTCTGCGCACATTTAGCTATCTCTGTGCAGAGATAGCTGTCTCTGCGTGCATTTAGCTATCTCTGCGCATAGATAGCTATCTCTATCTCTTTGCAGAGAGGCGTTTTGAGGAACCGAAACGGTCTCTCAAAGTGCAATAGAAGCTCTCTGCATAATCACCACCAAAATACATGTCATAAAGCGATATGACCGTTGCGGTCTACGAAACCTGCTCACATCAACATTTTTGCGTAGGCAGGGTTTGTGTACCAATCGATGTCGAAAAAGTTGACCAGTTCGATCCATTCGCGGTGCCAACTGTGAGGTAAGTTCTTGTTTTGTTGCTGAGTTTCTCAAGCAGTTGAAACAAGTTACGTGAGTCAATAAGACGAAGATGCCGAGAGCAAAGCATAGTCCACCAAACCGCTGTGACTTACGGATCAGACACTAAAATTTCTTATGACGTCACTGTGCGAACCTTCTAAGGCAGATACGAGCACACATGCAGCAGCCAGGGTTGCGGAGTCGGAGGGGAAATGTCTGACTCTGACTCCAACCTTTCCAAAATTTCCGACACCAACTCCCAGCTCCGAAACCTTGACATAACGTGAATGAAGTTTGGCTGTCAACAATTTTGTGGCAACTGGCAACCAATGGAAATCGTAGCAACAGCTAGCATTCTCTGTTTCAACTAAAGTTTCAGAAGAAATTGTACCATTTCAACAAAAATTCCCAACTGAGGAGTGATGTAAAAATGATGCAATTGGACTTCCGGAGTCGGACAAAAAAATCCGATTCTACCCAAAAACCTCCGACTCCGCAACCCTGGTAGCTTTAGAAAGAAACATTGAAAGGATCAAACAAGAGTCAGGATTGATTTGGGTGTTAAGAAAGAAATCCATTTGCAATAAACCGCGTCACATTTTCACTTCGCCACCCGTTTTTTCACAAGCTTACGAGTGTAGCTCACGAAGATGCGTATTTTTTGCAGAAAAAAGACAGGTGGTACCTGGTTTATTTTTTTCGCTGAAACATTTTGGTCACCAAGACATCTGTCATTAGTCTAACAGTATCATAACTCACCGTAACAGTGTTCATTAGCCTATATTTTCAGACATTCGGACCGAAATGACCTAATTTTTTTCGGTCATTTCAAAAACGTTTGACCGAAAAAAAAAACAGGGTGGTACTACCTAACTCCTGCAAAAGTACTAACGAAATCAGCGAAACCGTGTCAACATGTCGGCCCAGGGTCAAATGTAAGACAATCTTTTAACAGTCATGAGAAGCGACGAAGTAACTTGTTTTTGTGCCTTGCTTTTGCATGACTGGAAGCAGTTTTGATTTGAACAATGAGTAAACTGGTTAAAATTCAGTTTTGAAACTACGTCTATTGCTAGTAACCTGAATATCCTGATGTCGTGACTGCACAGAAAAAATGGCTCGGACAGAAAAAAACTACCAGCACCGGGTTTTAAATTCCACCTGCCGGGCGGGTTATTGCAAAATACTATACAAAACCAATTTGAGCATAACAAATTTGACGTATCATACCTGAGATAACAGCATAAACATTAGCGCAATAACAAATCCAGACGAAGGTTTGAAAACGCGGTTGCGTTGTAAAATTAGTTCTTAAACTAAAACTGCGATCGACTGCTCTTCTGCTAAATTATAAAATGGGGTATTGTCAGAATAATTAACTAATAAGTCTAAAATGAAAGTTTCAGGACGTTGAAATTGCACGTAGAGTAAAATTCGCTACTTCTCAGTGGTGAATAGCGATTGCTTTGCTTAAAATGCGCGTTTACCATACAAACAAAACAAAAAATGTGCAGATAGCGCGATATATCTTGGGATTATTTTAACTCTTCCCCTCGAAGTGCGTGCATCGTACCAGAAAAATACGTGGAAAAGTCGAGAAACGAAATATCCTGGCTTGATCAGGGTTTGGCTTACCTTTTTGACGAAGTTTATCTAACTGTGAACAATTGAGACAGTCTATGTCAGGGGTGTTCAACCATGCAGCATTGCCGGGCCAAATGCACATAACCAGATTGGTCCACAGCTCTATGTGTCAAGCTCTGCGGGTTAGACAACTCGGTGGCCATCCACGGAAGATGGCAATACCTTTAAAAACCGTAATGCTTGCTTTAAAATCTGGACCCTTCCACTGTCCACAAAACGAAAGCTCCCAGGCTACTTCTGGCCTGGGGTTGGCCACTCCTGCTCTACGTTTTGGAAGCAAACAGTCGCTTAAACCAGCTATGTCCAACCCAAATGGCTTACTGAGCCAAAAGTTATGCCATTATCTTGACCAGGGCCGCACATAGAATGGCTTACATTGATTTTGCCATCTTGGTAAACTAAATTTAGCTTAAGACAATATGCTGAAAGCGTTCGAATCCTAACTGCAGTGGTATAAATTTGCACTGAAGACCACCTGCAACAATAATGTCAAATTCAAGATTATCAAAATAAGGATAGGTTGTCAGTATATAGGATGCTCTTACCAGTCGCGTCGCCACGGTGTGGCTTTGGTGGGCTTAGCCCCCCCCCAAACAAAGCTCCAAGCCCCCCGAAATTGAAATAGGAAACACTATAAGTCAGTGTAATTTTTGTCAATTTTCATTGTCAAGCCCCTCCCCCCTGCACAAATGTAAAGTCCCCCCTGTTCACGACTTTCTGGCGACGGTTCTGACTGTTACTGCAACGAAAACCTAAACTGGGCCGCACAAACCCTTTGACTGGGCGGCCTGCGGGTTTGACATAGCTGACTTGCTAGGTATGTTGGTCAGTTGTTGAGCTGTTTTGATAACTGTGTTGCAGTGAACTCTGCTTGGAAGTCGAAAAAGCTCAAGAGGATACATGTGATAAAGGTGACAGGCTGTAAAACAAGTTTGTGTGGTTTTTCGGCAGTGTGCCTTTGTCAAGAAGTGCAGCTGGATCCGCTCACGCGATGATGATAACGCTCAACTGTCGAGGGCTGTAGACAGGATTGCCAGAATGTGCTATTTCCACGAGATGCGCTTATTTTTTGGTTGGTTGTTTGCTTGCTTTTCAGTAGGGATATTATAGTATTCTAAATTTGTCATTTGTAAAACGAAAGTACCCAACCGAAACTGAACCCGACGACCACTTTGAAATCTTCGTACAGGTAATTATGATTTATTTGAAGAGTTGAAGTTGCCTCCTTAGTAGGCGAATTAATGTGCAATGAACATCGACTATTCCGGATTCGATTTGACAGACGACTTTGTGACAGTTGTTTCTAGCCTGACGTCATTTACGTAGTAAGATTTCGGTTAAAAGGCGATTGTTCGCAAACAACATCAAAAGCAAGTCTTTGGCCATGTTCGAAATGTCTCATCGTTCACAACGTAAGGCCATTCTATCGTTCATTGTTTTGTCATAGCAATGTTGTGAGGTATGCTCTATTTCTACAGGAGCGAAGCCGTTGATAGACTTGACCACCAAATATTACAGAAATCGCCCCCTCCCTAACGTTGGTAGCTAGATCCGCCCCTGTCTGATTCATTCTTGGCAGTGAAAGGTTGTATAGGTTCCATGATGATGTCACAAAACTTCATTCACGTGCGAAGTTTATTTTACGTTCACACATGTTTTTCGAAACGTGTTTATTTGTCAGTGCAGGAAGATGTTTGACACTGTCTATGATTAACTGTGACTGGTGTGATGACGCCACATAATAGGGCTGAGTTCGTAACAGCAAGTAGCAGAGTGAACCTGGTCGAGTGAGGAATATCTCTTGCTGTTATGCCGAGGGTCGTAGGTTCGATTCTCTTTGGTTGGCTCAGTGCGACGCAGTATTGTGGCTGCAACGCTAGTGAACGCAATGTTCGTGTCGCCTGTTCAGGACTCATTCAACTTCACCTTTAACTTCAGGCGACGATTCTACTCCGAAACGAAGAGGAGCTGGTCACTTGTATAAGAAAACGAAACTGAACGATTACATGCAAATCTTTCAACGCTTTCTTGAGGGCCTGCGTTCCGATGAACGGAAAAGTGCAATTGCTGGTACGAGATTGTGTTTGATATACGATCAAGATTTTAATTATGTTGAGGTAGGGCAAAAATGTGCGACGATGAATGCAACAGCTGTTGATACAATTTGAAAATGTGTTTCTTCATCACTTGGGTATTGCCCAGTGATATTTGAAAAACGCCTGCGGAGAGCGGCTTTATTGTTAGTAAGTAGATGTACTATTGTAGCTGGTTGGTAAAACGTCGGCGTTGACGAGATAAACGGCACTTTGTTGTTACAGATGGCATGGACTTTTAATGAAGTTGTCGAGCTCAGAAAACGAGGGTGGTTACCCAAAAAGAAGAAATTCTGACTGGAGCACTAACTACCAACGGCCATACGCAAAGCTGACCCTTTTTGTATAAAGGTGTAGCATATATTAACAGTTCCATTCACCCTAAAGGCTTGTGCATAGCTGGCAAAAGACCTTCTCGTGGCCGCAGTTGAGTGACGGAAAGTCAGTTTTGAGACACTAAAAAGTTTCGCTGAGTCGGGAAAACGAGGTTTTCGCCCCGTAGTGAGTTTCTCAAACGTCAGATTATTGTCACTCGTGAACCATGTCGCCTGCCAACACTTGTATTAAAAAAGGTATTGAAGTCAAGTTTTTCGTTTAGCATTTGCAAAGAGTGGCACAATGCGCCATAAACAGCGTTTATCAAAGTACTTGTGAAAGCGTACAGGAAATGAATTTCACAAGTGTTAACGCGTTTGTAACAACATATTCGACAGTAACAGTCAATATAAAAACACTTAATACCTTTCAGTATATCTTGCACAGTGACATCGCAAATAATTACGCATACCACAGTCGTAAGACTTCAGGCTGTTGGCGTGCTTTAAGAAAATACAAAAAATCACATTTGATGCAGTAGATCAAGCATGCTACAATTGGTTTATCCATGAGTCGGTTTTGGGATTCTGTCCAAGGAAGTGAAGAGCTGTAGTAGTGCGGCAATACTTAAACTGCCTGTTCACCAATAGGACAGCTAGGAAGCAGATCAGTTTAAATAGATTGATACTGAATTGCTTGGGGAGAGTCAGTTCGAATCAAGACGCCGACCTGGTCCATTAAATTAACAATGTAGCGGGTGGGAGGGAACCGCGGGGCTCCGGGTTCTAACGAGGCCGCAATCATGACTTCGTTCCAGGCTCGATTGTATTCTCCGCGCACCAGAACGCAAGGAACTCCAATTTTGTCGGCGAGGACCTGCAATGTAAAGAGTTGTCTCAATTGCCATTATCAGCAGCACATCCAACCTGCTTTAAATACGGAAACTGGCTCATATTCTAACTGCGAGATTAACTTTATCTTGAACAATTTGTTCTTGCCCTGCAGTTTCATATTCAAATGATTAAGATGGTCAGCAGCATGAGCGCAATTTTGTTGTAAAATGTGGGTGGAGAGCTTGGTGTGAAAATAATATAGTCGTCGGGTAGATCCAAGAGTTGAACAGCTGCATGTGTGAGATGTCTCACATGTTTCTTGCATATTTGCCCTATTTTGAAAAAGCTACCAATTTTTTTATGCTACTGAGCATCATGCATGCTGCCCAACCCTACCCACATCTCCATTGATACCCTTTTACCAGAAGCAGAAAGTTTGGCCAACCTATTTCCTTTCCATCTCTCCTTGTCGGCCCCTGCATACAATCGTCTGGTGACTGTTGCCTTGTGACTTCTGTCAGTGATGCCACCTGGCTCAGTCTTTTCGCAATCAAAAATTTTAGGTTTAACGTAAGAGTTATACAGAAATCAATATGCACAACGGTGTTTTAGCAAAAAAGTATCAAGTTTCACCTACATTAACACGAAAAGAATGTCCAGCTAGACTAGGTGTTACGTACCCTAGGTTTATGTTTTCCGGTCATAGACCAATTTTTTTTCAAATGACCGAAAAAAATTAAGCCAATTCGGTCATAATGTCAGAAAGGATAGGCTAGTTTAATACTTTTAGGTAAGTCCCACAACTGTTATAATAAAAACAAGCAAATGTTTTGCACTTGGATGAAAACATTGCTGCACTGTGCGTTTGGCTAAACTCAGGTAAATCATATGACTCACAAACCAATGTATGCAGCAAAGGCACAGAGTAAATCTTTTAAATTAATTGGTCCGACATTACATGATATGTATTGGCTATCCTAAATTTTTAGGCAAGTCCGTAAGTTTTGAGCTATAGGTCAAGGTATAGCTTACTTACCCGACGTTTTGATTGAACTCCTGTTTAGTAATGGTTGAAGACAATCTTGAAAAACTGCCCATCTTAAAAATAGGTCTCCACAAAAGTGCTGCTTTTTGTCTTTTGGCAATAACTTTTAACATCATATGTTTCCACAAAAGTGCTGCTTTTTGTCTTTTGGCAATAACTTTTAATATCTTAAACTGGCATATTTAAATTTTAGACTCGGTTTCTGAATGCATGATGTTACAGAAAAGCCAGTTACATTTCTGCATGAAACAAATGATGGCTCGCTCTACTGTAGTCTCTCACACGTGCAGCTGTTAAAATCTTATTGTTTCAAGACAACGGCCTCTCTTACAGTGAACCACAGAAGGTAAACGCAAAATGCTAAAAATCATTTTATCCAGGTCAAAATTTATAAAAATATCAGAATCAGTGATCATATCAACTGGTGTAACACCAAACATGTAAAGCTCTTCACACGAAACGTGACAAATGACACTTATTTTTGAAACCTCTCTATATACAAAACCTACAGAGAAAAATGTGAGGGAATATTGCATATTACAGTAAACCTCGGTTAATCCGGATCTTCGCCAAAACCGGATAAAACTTGTGGTACAGATGAATTCTTTCATTTTTCTTTATACAAATCTTCGGTTTATCCGGATTTTTTATTCCGGATCTTCGCCAATACCAGATAAAATCTGCTCTTTTCACATCTCGTTATCCGGATTTTTCAGTGAAGTAAGTGCACTGACTGGTCTCTAGGAAAGATTTGGCAGCTTTCAGACGCAACAACACATGCGTGCTCACGATCAACAACGAACGTTTAGGATTATGATAACAGCGGCAGCAACTGCACGCAGCATTCGACTCATCGTAGAGACGATCATTGCGTCACACACGGGCATAGCATATCACGTTGAACATGACGCTGAAGGCACGCCGCCGCACCAGGGTTTCAGTCTATTGATTAGAGTTGAGTTTGAAGTGCAGAGCAGCGGTTCCCAAACTGGGCGCCCTGGTGCGCCGCAAGACTTTGCCAGGGGCGCCGCGAAAGTTATTGCATTTATCGCGGGTCGCCGCGCCCTAGGTATTTGGTGTCGAGTCCGCTCTGTGTCTCGAAATTTTATGATGGAAAAATACTGTCTGGAAGAGTTGCTCGTAAGCAGATTACGTAGTCACACGTCGCAATAAAGCTAGTTCACACGTATGTGGTATACTGTGTAACAATTGCCCGTTCAATTTCATTAACCTGTATGAAGTAACATTTGGTGGAAATTTTTGTCCACCTTTGAGGAGATAGTGGAGAAACATAGCACTTCTCTGCGTATTGTCTTTGATTATGGTGAAATTGTAAATATATTCTATTCTCTACTCTCGCCCGGATGTTGGTGTGAATCTTGAGAGATCCCTCATTGGCTGTGTACAATTGTATGAGCATTGGTGTGAGTTTTCTTTTCCACCAAGGACTTGTCGAATTCTCATGCTGCTAAGATTCCTAAAGCAAAGAGGGGTGGTTTAATTCTCTTTATAATCTTTTTGGGTTTCTAAATTCACCTTGGAACTACCTGGAAGTAGGATGGGAGGAGAGAACTGCCTGGATCCAGTTTGCGTAGAATTATGGTATTCATCTGTTTGCTTTCTCTGTCCGTGTCGCCTGCTTAGACAGGGCTATTTCCTAGGTCAAAAGGACAGAGTAGGGTACCAGCAGCCTAACTGCTGGTTGGTGACCTCCGCTATAATCTACTGTTAGTGGGTCATATACCGTATTATACGAGAAGGCGAAACATTTGCTGCTTTCCTCACAAAAAATTACAGTGCGTGGTTTGCACCAGCTTGTTAGCGGCTTAATAATTACAGTGCGAAAGTTGTTAGCAGCTCGTTACAATTTTACTGCTTGTTAATAATTTTGCATTATTGTACGAATGCCTGAGATGGTTCGTGCCTTAAACGTATATTTTTAGATATTTCACGCTCACCTGGCCTGCTGTTTTAAAAAATACTTTGCCTTTGAAAAAACTATTTTGTTTTATAGCAACCATACGATTGTAGAAAATAACACATTCCGTGGTGTCAAACAATATCTGCAGTAAAGTACTGACCATTCATTGGCTTCGTAATGGACGCATTTGTTACCGGTACTTTATCTCAGAAGAGACAGGTAGAAGTTGATGTAAACCAGGGGTCGGCAACCTTTCCCAAGTCGCGAGCCAAAAACAAACTCTGCAAGGTATGGCGGGTCGTACTAATTTTCCATCAACAATTCCGTTCCCTTTGCTGTTGCTAAATCTTGGAAATTCATGGAATTTTAATCAGATTAACTCGTGATTTTCACAGTTCGTAATGAAAGCCCAAAAATGCGACACAGAGCACATTTATAGCACAATGCGGAAGGAGGGCAGATCCATAAAATATAATACCGTAAGGCTGACCATATACAGTCACTACAATTTGGTAAAGGTGCTGTGGGCCAGATGATTTTGCTTCGCGGGCCGTAGGTTGTCGACCCCTGATGTAAACAAAGAGAAAAGTGGAAGAAAGAAGACTAGAAAATACGACAGTAGTTATCTCAATTTGAACTTTACAGTCGCAGAAACGGAAGGGTTGAGCATCCGCAATGTGTTATTTGTTGCAAAGTTTTAGCTGCGGAATGTATGCCACATGGTAAACTAAAACGCCACTTAACAACAAACCACAAAAACTTATCTGGAAAACCACGCGAATTTTTTGCTCGTAAGTTATCAGAAACGAATAAGCAGTCGGTTTTATTTTCAATTTTTGCACACACCAGCCAAGGCACAGCTTGCGTCTTTCAAAGTTGCGTACAGAATCGTGAAATGTAATAAACCGCATACTATTGCGGAAGAACTCGTGCTTCCTGCTGCCCTTGACTTAGTCTCAACAATGATTGAAGAATCAGCTGTTCAAAAACTAAAAGCTGTTCCACTCTCAAACAATACTATTTGTAGGAGAATCGATAAAATTTCGGAAGATATTAATGATCAGCTGGTAGCGAAAAAGCGTGGAAATGAGTTCAGCTTACAGTTAAATGAGGCAACAACCAGTACCAGTAATAAAATGCTTACTTGCTGTGCTACGTACGCTTTATTGATAACGACGACAACATCGTTGAAGATTTGCTCTTTTGTAAGCCCATTTTAACAAATTGTAGAGCACATGAATTGTTTGCAATACTGAACAATTTTTCTCAGGAAAATGAACTCGAGTAGAAATACTGCGTTGGTTTATACACTGATGTTGCCCGCGAGCTTTGTCTGATCGTTTTGGCGGGCTGCAAACGTTGGTGCAGGGCGTTGCCGTCAACGCAAAATGGACTCACTGCCTACTACACCGTGAGGCGCTGGCTTCGCAACAGCTCAGTGGTGACCTGAATGGAGTGCTTGAAGTTGTTGTCAAAACTGTGACATTCATCAAAGCAAAGCCGCTTAAAGCTCGGATTTTCCAACGTCTTTGCGATGAAGTAGGAGCAGAACAAGTTATTGTTTTATTGTAATGCAAGGTGGCTTTCCAAAGGTAAAGTTATTTTACGTGTGTACGAATTGAGAAAAGAAATCTTCATATTTTTAAAAGAAAACCATGCACTTGGTACTACCTTTGAGGATGAAGTTTTCCTGACTCAATTGACATATCTCTGTGATATTTTTAAATCAAATAAACCCTTTCATTCCAAGGAAAAGATACCTTATGCAACTCCATGACAAAATTACAGCCCTTGAAAGAAAACTACAGTTGTGGAAAACTGACCTGTTGATAAATAACGAGCAATGTGATAGTTTTCCACATTTCAAATCCCCATTAAACTCGCAATCTGGCAATCTCTCCCTGCAGAATACTGATGAGTGTAATATGAAGACTGTGATGTGTTTGCATTTGGATGCTCTAATCTCGCATTTTGAGAAATATTTTTCTGAAAACATGGAGAAGCAGACTTGGATGAGAAAACCTTTTGTTGATGCCGCTCAGGGGTTCACATCTCTGGAAGCTGAACAATTTATCGATCTTTCTTCTGACCTCACTTTGAAAAGCATATACAAACCTAATTTACGCATTTCATTCTGGGTTAAGGCTCGATCTGAATTTCCACTTGTAGGCTGTAAAGCTCTCCGTGTTCTTGTTTCGTTTGCCACGTCATGCTTGTGTGAAGCCGGTTTTTCTGCGGTAGCAGTAATCAAGTCGAAGTACCGCAGTAAGATTGACATTGAACGCGGCATGCGTGTTGCAATATCAATCATTGCACCGCGGTTTGATAAAATGTGCATAGAGCAACAAGCTCACTGCTCACATTAAACGTTTTGCAGTATTTGCGAATAAACGCTGACATTTTTGTGCATTTTGAATAATGAACATGATTTAAATAAAATCTTTTGGTAAAACTTGAAATTTGCAAATCTTAGCTTCATTGCGGCGCCGCGAGTATTGATAAGTTTTCAAAGGGCGCCGTCAACAAAAAAAGTTTGGGAACCGCTGGTGTAGAACATTATCCCTGAGCGTGTTGTACTCGGTAAGATGTTTGAAGGGCATTATCTTCCAAATAGAGTAACTGCTTAAGGACCAGTCATAAAAATGTCTGCGTCAGTCCAAAATCCTAGATTTTTTCGCAGCCAAGTAATCTAAAATGATGACCTTAAGATTGTTCATAACTGCCTGGATATGGCGGTTACTAGTCTGATATACCATTGTAAATACATCAATAAATTCGTTTTGCTCCTGCGAAAATCTGCTGTTGTGTCGTAAACGTGTTCAATTTAAACGATTCTCAACGATATCTCAGTACCGAAATGACGTCAGGCTAGAAACAACCATTTTCGGTTAATCCGGATAAAATCGTCGGTCAAATCGAATCCGGATTAACTGAGGTTTACTGTATATCCCCACCATCTGAAAAAGTGGGGGACACTGTGTACCCCACCTAATTGCGCCCATGGTTAGTAGCATCAACTAAAAACGCCAGATCAAGTAGCCGGTTGTAATCACATAAGAGATCTTTCCTCAGGTAGCTTATTTTTATCTTCCAGAAAATCACGAGCAGCTTGTTTCAAGATAATAACAGAAACCTTGCAAAACAAAAAATCGATAAAAATATTGGAGGGGTTTACTATCTTACTTTATTACGATCACAGGGATGAAATGCGCAACTTCAAATCATCCAGTGCGCCGTATTTCGGCCACCGCTGGGGTATACGGCGGGGGACGGGGTGGATAACGATGAAAACGATTGATAACACTAACCATTTTTCCGTGACACTCGTCGTCGACCATAACCCGACATCGAGGATAGCAGTGATTTATGAATAAAGGAGATGTTGATTTTAAAATCTTATTGCAATTTTAAAGTCTGCGCTTTCTCAACACCTTTCAGACCCACACTCAGTTCGGTACAAGCACTCTACCGTCGAAGCTAAACAAGCTTATTGCCCTGACCTTGTAAAGCAAAGCTCGGTGATAGTGTATTCCTCTGGTGATTCTTCCGATGGGAATGATGTTTGACTTCAGTTCGACTTTGAGTTCGGCCATGCTCAGCTCCCAGCTAAATTCCACCATCTTGTCTCGTTCTACTTCGCCGCCCATTTTTTTCACAACGTACCTTTTTATACAACATATCAATGCTTCACTCTATCGTGCCATGTTCACTGAGTAACCGGGTTGTTGTTTTCAATGCTTTTTAACACTCCTGCAGTTCATAAACGTCCGTAACAGGGAAATAAAACTGTTGGACAAGTGCAACAACACGAATAGATTCCGCTGTCCTAGAAACGTTTGAAGCGGCGGCACGTAGTAGTGCAGAAGAAAAGTTTTGTGAAGACAGCAGTGGCGCTGTGTTGCGAGCACGAAGAAAAAAATGATTCGAATTGAACGGAAAGAACACAGCGCAGAAATCTCATTTCGTGCGAAACTATCTTTTACAATGTGGTTCACGTCGTGAAATTCACTGCATCAGGAAATGCGAAGCTTACGCCTCGTTGCCTGCGTAGAAAAAGTAAAAAATGATGGAATGTAATATAAAGTCGTTATGCAAGCTTCTTGGAAAAACTTTCTGCCAGTGCTTATGACTGCAATTAAGGTACTACGGAAATTATGCCATTCTTCGGTAATCGCAGTAATCGGCAATTTTAAGAAAAACGAATGTCAAATTGCACCTTGGTAAAAATTTTGAAATTGCGGCAAATCAGCTTCCGAGAAATCGAATGTGAAAGCTGTTATCACTGACTGTGCCATCAATGCAACGTTCTTCACAACTACTGTACCTAGCAACTGAAGTGCTTGATCACTGATGGTGAGGAAAATATTTGGCGAAAAAAATTTCAGCCCCCTACTGTATTTGGAAAAAGAGGCAACTTCTTCACTTAGTGCAGTGTGAGTTTTGCAAAAAAAAACAAAAAAACTTGCGCGACAGCTAAACACATACGTTTGTATGTGCAGGTCCCTAAGGTTTACAGTTATGGTGACTAAAAGGCATTCTTACGCGCAGGCATGCTGTTTATTCTGACGTGTAATAATAAGTTTTAGGAAAGCGCATAGACCTTAACGGTTAACGTGTTGGCTTCGCTGAACCGCATCCTTGTGAGAGCAAACCACTGCGCTGGAAGTGCAGCTGAGTAGAACACAAAGATTACTTGGATAAACCAAATACAAACACGGCGTTGCGTTGAAGAAATGCTGTTACAATCAATATATTAAAATCTAATCCATTCTTGTTTGCTACGGGAGCGAACGAAACTCGTTCTATGGGGCGCATGTGGCATGCAGATTAGAGTTCCCACTTCTGACGTGTTGAAATTATATTGGAAGATCAATGACGTTACATGATTCAGCTTCAGCACACCGCATAAACATTATTATTTGGTGTTCACCGAGGCCACATGGAGCTTAGCCCTGTAGGTGAAAGGTCTTCTCCAAGACATACCTACAGCATTTTGCTTTAAGATGTAATTCAAACTGTCAAACACGGATGAACAGCGTGGTAAATGTTTGCTACACAATCGGGATTTTGATACGCAGACGCAAGAATAAAGCAAACCTTACATCGCACCGGCGGCAACATTCTCATGCTGGTCGTTGAACGAAACTCTCAAGGCAATGTTAGCCTCTTGAGTTTCCACTTCTTCAGATAGCTGATACGGCGGCCAAAACCGTCGCCAGGAAGTCTTCAATAGGGGGCTTTATATTGTGAAAATCTGATAAAACCCCACTGATTTATAGTCTTTCACATTTCAATTTGGGGGGGCTAAGCCCACCAAAGCCCCCCGTGGCGACGGGACTGACGGTGGCCCGTTCACGCCATGTAAAAATTTCGATATATTTAAAAATACACGGGTGAAATAATTTATTTCTGAAAAAAACTTTTCAAAATTTTTTCATTTTTCAAAAAGATATTTAAATAACAAATTCTTTAAAACTTAACAAAATTTTTCTTTCAAGAAATAAAATTTCATGACGAAAGTTGTTTTTCTTTTCTGCGCCAACGACGTGTTTCTTCGAAATTTGCGAATAAACAATGTCATAAATTTACATGTTGCATGCTTCTTTTTCACGGCAGTTATTTCTGATAAATCATCGCTAACCTTGTTTTTTCCACTACATGTTGCTTTGCATTCCCTCTTGAAACGAAAATCTAATGTCTTTTATACTAATCTTTGTTGAAATCGATTTTAAATTATGGAGGTCATTGTGGTATGCAGAAAGTACAAAATGCATGCCATTAATTGGAACTGTTTGCAAGGTGGCTTTGCATTTCCCACCTTGCAGTTAGATTTGTCTAAGAACAGTGGATAGATGTCATTGGTGTAATGCGGAATACTAGACCAGGAAGCATTAGGAAAGGACATCATGCGTGCTTGTAATAAAGCTTGTAGTAGACCTTGTTGTCAGATCCGTAGGGTTCTGAACTCGCATCAGAATGATGGTGGTTCCTAGAATTGGATACACTATGTGTCAGTTATATCACTTGATGAATCTGACATGATTGGCCTAAAAGAAAGATTGCTTACCATTTTCCAGTACTTGATAGGATAAGCTTAGGTTAGTAAATTAATTTGGAAGACATTAGACCTCGTTGAGAAAATACAAAAACACCATAGGTAGAAGAAACAAGGTATATCATGATTTATTAGATAAAAACTACCGTAACAAAAACACAAACAAAATATGAATTTTCAACAGGGTTTACTTTCAAATTTCAATGGGAAATAATTCATTAGCATTGTTGGTGCGCAGCAAAGAAAAAAATTCATAATGCAATTCATTTTCTTGGAAAAAAAACTTTTTCCTGTTGCAAGCAATAAATTTTTGAGAACAAATATTTGATATATTTTTTAAATGTAACAAAATTTTCACATGGTGCAAACGAACCACCATACTTCTTGAAACAGCCTTTAGACAGACTTGCCTGTAAGCTTTTCAGGGCCCTAGGCTATACTATATGCCAGGGGTCACCAACGTGGTGCCCGCGGGCTTGTTCTGAAAATAACATAAACATGATCAGTGTCTTCTCACTGATGAATATCTTTAATTGTTAATGATACCTAATTGAAGAAAAATTGAGCAAATTTTTTTCAGAAGTGTGTGTATCAAATTGGTAGCCCCTCGCATGAATCTATACCAAGAAGTAGCTGTCAGTTCCAAAAAGGTTGGTGACCCCTGCTATATGCTATCTGTACGGATTAAGAATGCTCATCGGCATTGTGAACCCATAGGCGTGGCCAAGGGGGCCATGCCCCCAAAAATTTTAGAAAATATGGTGATTTTGTGCTTTGAGAGGCGTTTTTCTAAACAAAATAGTGTTATTCGCCTAAAATCAAACATTTTGCCCCCCCTTCAAAAATTTTGGGCTGGCTACGCCACTGAACCTACTCTGTCCTTCTGATGAATGAATTGCAAACGAGAAGTGATTATTTAGTTGCCACTTGGTTTCTCAATATTTCAGTGACGGTGTGGAGTCATGGTCTCGATCTTCAAAAATTCAGAGAAGTACACGGTACAGTGCTTTTCTGCACTGCATCCCTGGTTAAGTTACATAAATCTTTTTCATCAAGCCTTGTGCGGTTAAGAATGCTTCACGCTAAGATTCTCGTAGCTTACAGGGTCTCATCTGTTTCCAGCTCGAGCGACAAAACGTGAGCGTGGGCAAAGCTTGTCAACTGCTGACAAAGGTACACCAGTTCGTCCTTGCGCATTCGCATACGAAAAAGCAAGCTTTGAAACATTTACTGGAAACAAACTAAAATTTCCGCTTGATTCATGGGCGATGACAATGGGTAGAACAGGGGTGGCCAACCAGTCATAGACCAAGGGCAACATGTCTTACTGTGTTACCACAGACAGCCACCTCATACACATGGACATTGGACACACATGAGCATCACCCCACCTCTTCCTCACATACATACCTTTGCTCAGATTTATTGTAAATATCACACACCAACATGGAAATGACAGAACTCTATAAGCCATTTATTGTTATGCATGTTATTTAGTGGGACTTCTGGTAATTACGTAAAAGCCACATTAAACAAGGCACAAAGCCGCATGCGGCTCGCGAGCCGCGGGTTGGCCACCCCTGGGGTAGAAGCACCCATCAATAAAAAGCGGGAATAACCTAACGAAAAGAACACACGGTGACCAAAAAAGAGCAGCCCGACAATAAGTAAATCTTCGGTAATCCACTCACTGAGCCAAAGCCACTATCTGCTCCTTTGTTGTCGCCATCGGAAGAATGTATTTGGTGATGTCATCGATATAGCCTTGCAGAGCAACGTCAACTGGAGGTTTAAATGCCGTGTCTATCGTAGAAAAAGGATCAGCATTGCGCGTGTTCCTCAACATTCTATCAAGTTTCGAATTCGCTGCCGCTCTGAACATAAACTTAATGACGATGTCTAGGTGCGGTTGTATTCAAATACAGAGAAGTTACTGAAGGTGGCGAATCGCACACGTTATACTTTCGAACTATACGAGCTTTATCATTTAAATTTTAAAATAAGCATATTTCCGTTTTTCGTTCAAAAAGAACAAAGAAATGGCGCAAAGCTGAAAGCAAGGTTGTCCACAACATTTGTTCTTACACTGCCTCCAAACAAGTCTGCCAATATTTGTTCTATCCATGATTTTATCACTTGTAAGCTGCAGCGTTCGACAAACAACAACGGATTTCGATACATAAAAATCAAAGCTTTACTGGCAGTCATGGGCGTCGGAAGGGGGTGTAGGGGGGCCTTGGCCCCCTTGGATTTCGAAATTATTGGCAAAGAAGGTTGTTTTTTCAATTTCGAGGGTAAAAACTACATTTCACCACTTTTGGCCCCCCTTGGAACACTTTTTGGGAAAATCCACTACTGCCCCCCTGGAAAAAATCTTTCCGACGCCCATGCTGGCAGTCCAGTTACACAAGATCCCCAACGTCAGGATGCGCATTTAAATTCACCATTGTATGTTTGCTAAAGCAAATAAACGACAGTAATTGATATAGTCCAGATGGAAGTATTAATAAGTAACTGCTTTAAATTATTAGTCGGATGTGTAATAAAAACTGATTAGAATGACTCCAGGCATTAGCATTTGGCGGCGTCCAAGTTTTATAGTACTGTTTTATGCAGACCACTGCTATTTACAACCACTTTAGTCCAATCTCAAGCTTTAATTGCCATCTGCATGTTCATACTTAATCAGAACAATATCTCCATAAAAGGATCATTAAAATCACTGCCCTGAGCAATTGTGAGACGAGCCTGGTCTTTATAACGGTCATGCGCAAAATAACATGAAGTTCACCAATAAACTGCCATAAGCTACCATGCATTTACTGTACAGCTGTCAACCGATGCACAGTATCCTCGGTTCTCACACAATCCAACGAACTACGATGTTAGTCTCGTGGCCAAAATACGTTGATCCGTGCAAAACTACAGTTCATTTTTAACCATACGGCAATGAACGCGAAATCCAAGTGCAATGACAATGATATCAAAGCAAGACTAAGCTTGGTTATATTGCAGAAAAGAAGGCAAGTAAAAGCACATGTGTTAGCACAGCACGCAGGGCCACTCCAACATGATGAGCATGATGAGGAGTTTTTTCCGTCACAAAAAGGTGTTCGTTGACTAACCATGGCTGAAACATAATATTTGCGAGAACAGAAAATTTTGAAATTTTTGCTTCATTTTCAAACAAATTAAATTTTTCGAGAAGCGTTCAAAAAGCCAAAAAAGGCCATCAAAGACACTACTTTCGACCAACTTTGATATCAAAACTGAATTAAAAATTCCACAAAACTTTCCAGAAATATTGTAATTCTTGGTTGAGTGACCATTCGCAGGGAGATGTAAAAGTAAAATGCATTCTGCAGATCAAATAAGTGTTAAGGTTTTACAACATCTAAGCATTCCAAAATACTTCTAGTAGATGCCACAGCAGCCGAGAACAGAAACTGGAAGAACAAGAGAGGGTTTGAAAATATCTGGAAAAGCGATGAAACGTAAATACAGTTACAAGCCTCAAGATGAGCTTTCGTAACAAATCTTTTCACATTGTTAGTGTTTCGGTGACAGCGCTTTAGGATTCATATGGTGACGTCAGGAGATGGCAATGAATGAACTGCACTATGGTTGACTACTGCACTATGGTTGACTCAAGGTGAGAAAACTACTGGCCTGCACAGGTTGAAAACTAAAGTAACCTCCCACGCCGCAGAAATAAAGATCCAAATAGCAGTGCGTTTGCTATGATATATGGAAAAATTAATTGGTAATCACCAGCGCCTTTTAAAACCACTCCGCGTCGAGAAATCTCACCAGAAGACACCCCAGTGTACACCCAATCAAACCTTGCGTTTTTTTCTCTGAACATTCTTATCAAACATTTCCTGGTGACAAGCAAATGTATAAAACGCTTTGCAGTGAAGCTTATGGTATGACCGGACTGACAACGTATAGGATGAGGATGTCCAACTCGAACGGGGATGCGCACAGAAGTTTTTCATAAAATCTATACACGTGCCATATCATGTTCAAATAATTGCTGGCATTGTAAACGCGTGCCCCTGTATTATGCCAGGCTCCTTTAGGGGCGTCATCAAGCGAACTATGCTTTTTATGTCAACTGTGCTTTATGTACAACCCGTACTGTTTAACTTTCACACCATACTGCTCATTGGAAACAAACCTGGTGACTTTTTTTTGCTTCTCTGAAATTATCAGCCGTTCTGTGCAACTGAGTGTTTTCTGTTGTGTTGTCAGTAGACCTGCGTATTACGAGGGGTAATTTTTAAAATGAAGATTCTGCAGAATCGCAGTTTTCGTGATTTCTACGCTTTTTCCAAGGAGGGGTGCAGACATGACTATTTTTATGAAAGGGGTGTCAGCTTCAAAAAAAGGTTGGGAACCTACGCACTAAATGTGTCTTCCAAATTTTCAAAACTTGGAAACACAGCAAATGCTTAACGGTTATCGCTGCAGTTTGTGAGGCGACGGGTTTTCCCAAGAGTAGTAAAGAAAGGAATACCGCTTACCGTCTTAGTTTATTGCTAAATTGAATAGAAGTTTAGCAGAACGTTTGATGTGTTATTGACCAAATTCTAGTTTCGCTAATCGTGCTTAACAATGTTCTTTTATGCTGTAACTTGCCCCAGCATCGCAAAAATTAAAAAGGTCTCGAAAACGATTTATCATTGTATAAGCTCTTCTTAGACAGAAACATTAACTTTTACGCTGCGCTACATTTTCACGACGGAAGTGTAAGATTTAGTTGTATCGAACATGTAAACAAAACGGTTCGCTCAGTCACACTTTCGTTTCACAGGACTTCGCACGCGGAGTATTGCGACGTTTTTCTATTGGCAGCGGGGCGCGGTTTTGAGAGTGATGTTATGACATATTTATGTGGCATATATTTGGCCATGCCGTTATGTAATCTGAGGCCATAAACCCCCAAAAGATGGTAGTTTGAGTTGCTATTAAAATCTGGACAACCTGACGCTCGAAATCGGTGCAGTAAGAAAAAGTCCACATAGAAGCATTGGCAAGCGTGAGTAACGAAATGGCATCGCCTTTCAAATGGCCTTGGACGACATATGACAGCGGCAAACACCTTGGGTCAAGTGAAAGGACTGTATTATCAACTTCCCCAAGAAAAGAAGATCCTATCAAAATTACCCACATAATTCGACGAGTTCTAATGCTGCCCTGTAACTGTAGGAACCCGAGACCTTCATAGGTCGACCGATTAGAAACCACAGCGTCGATGGAGGTGTGAGCATCTACACTACACAGCGAATCAGATCACCGTAACAACTACAACCTGGACAGCGTTCTATATGTGTGACTGGGGATGAGAGACCCAACGACCTTCATTCAGTTACGTGCAACGGGTGGCAGCATGCTAAGCCGATCATGGCTCGAGTCTTAGAAGCAAGGTTAGTGAAAAGAACCTTTGGACGCAATACTTTTCTTCAGTTCCTCTTCTTGCTGAAGCAACTTTAACCTTTGAGCTAAAGAGCGTACAGAAAAAAACAGGTGAAAGCGCAATAAAATGTTTCAGACAAATATTAGTGCTGCATTATAGATTAAGTCACACACGCAACATTGCAGTCGCCAAGGCATGCTTGATTAATACGTCAACTCCACATCACCTGACAACACTCGGTCAATCACTCCAGTTAAACGCAAACGAGTTTCTATCGCTTCACCTTCCTTCTCTGCTTTTGCTCTCTCTGCTTCTTCTTTCATTTGAACTTCGCGATCTTTCCGCTTCCGACTGATAAGAAAGAACAGCAGATGTCAGTTTCCGCTAAGATTAGCGTTGCAACCCGAAAAGTTCACCGCGCTGCAGTTATTTTCGACAGTAATAGGGAAGTTCACAATTACCAATAATGATTTTAATTGCCAACAAATCGTAATAAATCGTATTTTTTATTTCAACTTTCTCATCGAAGTTAAACGGTTTAAAATTTAAGACTTTCATATTCAAATTTTAGGTTTGCACGGAATAATTCGACACTACTGTGGGTTGCTCCGGAATCTCTGCAGTCAGTTGGCTGTAACAAATAAACCAGCAAAAGTCGTATAGCGGTGAAGATGAAAGCTGACGTGGCTAAAAATGAGTCTCCAGATGTGGCATTCCCAATGGCTGCGCGCGCTGTGACGTAGTACCCATTGTTGGGTTGTACAAGCAAAAAATCGTTTTTTGAAGGGATATATTAAACAGAATTGGTCGACAGTCAAGACTTCAGTCAAGGATATTCACACAATAATTTTGCTTTTCACAAGTTTTGTGGGGGCATGTTTGCTGTTCTAGTCGAAAACCTCTCTCTTAAATTTCCATCAGTTACAGGTCAAGTGATTCAGAATGGCGCATCAAATAGAAAAGGCGCATCAAATAGAAAGCATACTTGTAGTGCACATCCGGTAATTTGGAGATAAGTTTTCGTCTAAATGGTGATTATGTGGAAATGTTCAATAAAAACAAATTTCACTCTTTCATATGAACGATGTAGATTTTGCCACTTCTGATGTTTTCAAAAAAAATGCTGATATCTGATGTTTTGGCGACTAATCTGATGCTGAGGGGGCTGTTGTTTTGTTTTCCACATTTCCTCTCCTTTTTGGATGAAAATAAGTTAGTTTTGTGAATTTTAAGTTTCTTTCAACAATTTCTAAACCTCAAACATGTTTGGTTATCGTTCCAAATTGAAGAAGCTCTCTTCACTGCGTTAAGAATAACATACAGTATACGTTACGCATAACCGACTTCTCTATTTTAATGACAACACTTCGCTCTATTTTGGATTCTACGTGGGTTATCGCGCTTTGTTAGGTATTGGTAATAGAAGCATATAGCTTATATTAAAACTGTAACGTAAAAATCTGATGTTGACGGGGTTGGCACCAGTGGCAACACTGGATCTAGCAAATTTAACTTCACATGTTTGGGAAACGAACTGCTGTTTGTGGTGAGCAGAGAAAAATATTTGGCCATTTCGTTTCCTGCGATACAACGCTTCTATCAACTATATCCACGAAAACATCTAAATGGAAGTAGAGATGAAGCGTCACGTAATGAATATTTTACACTTTCAACTCTGGTCTCCGTGCATGACTGGCGTGTGAAAAGAGAATGGAACGACACGCGGTAAAAATAGATGCACGGGTTCCGGGTTGGAAACCCCCCCACATCAAATCGACCGAACATAAACCGGCCTGAGGCTTTACTGCCTCCCCCCCATCATTGTTTCTATGAAAGGTTGTCCGATTTGACAGCAGTACGATACTTTTAAGTTTTGTTTCAATTAATCGATTGCAAAAGCTCAGTATTCACCGACAGATGCAGTTCCATCGCCATTTTGGAATTTGAGGATTAGCTCTCCAAATGAGACCGAAAGCCTCATATTTTCCCATATTTTATTACACACTAAGCCTCATATTTCACAACACACTAAGTGATGTCAATACGCTTAAAAAGTTGTGTTCGGATTCTTGTACCTAGAAACCCGTTCTGTTACCTCCGCACTTGCTGCAATCCCCCCGAAAAGACCTACACTAGCCACAGTTTGATGGGGTAAGGAAGGAAAAGCTGCAAGAATATGTTGTTTGGGCTGTGCAGTGCACGCGCTATGTGCTTCGAGTAACACTGTCTTGACAAAGTCGGAATCTATTGCCCTAAAAAAATTTATTGTTAAAATCAGTTTTAGATGGTGCCAGGTCAATAATTAAGAAACCGAGTATTACCAGAAAAACAACACCATTCTTAAATTAAAATAAGTTTGTTTCCTATGTTTTGTAGACTTACAGTAAACGTTCATTGTTTTCAAGCCGTCTTTGGTGGTCAAAATTTCCAAATGATTGCCACTTGAATTTGCAATAACTAAAACAAGCTTTTGATTTTTATCTTATTCTCCGAAACTTTTGAGGTCCTTAAGCGTAGAGAAGGAATGTTGAGAGCAGAAACATGACTTTATACGCTGCCACTACATGACTAATGAGGGTTCATTTTCAGTTTTGAATAGCTATTCGCGGGTATACGTGCGAGATATATCCACTAAAAATGGACGATTTCAGGCCTGCATACGAAACTTTTTTATAACATTCAGAGCGACGATTTTTTTTTCTTTCGTGACGTATATTTGTTGTGCTTACCGGGGTGACTTTCGTAAGTTGTTGAGATTTTTCTTCAGTTATTTCTGGAATTGCGAACACAGCTACGTTCTTTTATTCTCTGCTCGGATTAGTCTCACACTCTTTTTAGAAGGAGCTTCGAAAAGATCAATCGCTTACGCTTTTCGTGCTCTTTTCCTGAAAGTGAAGTGATGTTCCAGTTTTCAAGTATTAACTTACGGCGAGATTGCCGTGTACGTGTGGCTTTCAAATCTCCCCGAGTAGAAACATTCTGCGCTGCCCCACATTCGACTCCGCAGATGCGTAGCGGGTGCAAAGTGAGGCTTCCGTTCGTGGATGTTTAATGGAGTAAAAAATCGTCGAACGGGCCTCTCTGCCTAAAGCCCGAATGCGGTGCTTGGTCACATGCGCGATGAACGGTGGTATTAATTTTGCGCAATTCATGGCAGTAACTGCCGCACTGCGCACCATGAACACTTGTACCGTTGGACAAACCAGCCACGCCATTTGTGCAGCAAGTTTTGCGGAAACAGGTCGTTTCTGTCTACAATTGCATAAAATATCGCTGTGTATAGGTACGCCAATTACAGAAGCAACACNATCAAACCATNATCTAGCCTTGTTTTGCTGCTCATACCAGTAGGACACGTGATCAGTGATCACTCACGGGAAACAGAAAGCAGTGATCGTGCAGACAATCAAACGGAACCAGTGAAGCTCCCGCAGAGACGGCAATCGCGCGAAAAACACTTGCTGTGTATTCGCACCTTTTGTCACAAACATACCTTCGTGTGTACGACGCTTTAGAACTGACCCTTCCTCCCTTATCCGATGAATCTTCGTGAGTGTTTTTCACGCTACAAAATATAAAGTCGTGTGTCAGTCGAAAAAAATGTGCTGCACTCTTTTCTGGTCCATATCAACGAAACGAGAGTGACAAACTGTACGGCACATCAAAATGGCTGCGCAATTAAGATCTACACAACCTTCCCGAATAGGGTGGAGTGAATTTTCAAAATTGTGCATTACAAACTTTGGGGTGGTCTAAAAATTTGGAAACATGGTCGAAACTAACTTTAAAATTGATATTAGGTGGTTGACCCCAAAAACCTGCTTGCTACCTCACCCTTGGGGTCATGTGGGGGGTTCAAATTTTCGGGAATCCCGAAAGCCCACAAAGAAACTACGCCTAATAGTTATATACAAAATAAACAAACTTTTTTGATATTAGCGCTTTTGGGGCAGCACCACAGATAACAGCACTTTTAAAAAATAAATAAAATTGTTTTGATCAGTTCGCATTCAGAAACTGAAACCGTATAGAAAACTTAGAAACAACATGACAGAATGCGCTAAATCAGGGGTGCCTAACATATCGGTCAGTTGCAGGGTTCCCGAGATGAACTCTGCAAAATTTACGAACAAAATGAAAGACTTAACAGCACTTTGCAAATAGAACTGTTTTATTTAAATTTGGCACCTGCGTCATTTTCTTCTGTGAACATTTCCTGTCTGGATAACGTTCTCGCTTACTTTCCTAAGTTCTTGCAGTCATTTGCTTTAGCAAGCTCTGCTGTTATGATGTTAAGATGGGTTCGCAACATTCATCAAAATTGTCAATGTAAGCGCAAGAAGGATTTCAGTTTCATTTTGTTGTCATAGTTTTTATCAGTCGCCCCCATCAAAAATGTCTTTGTGAAAAAGGAGGAAAGTACATACAAAGGGTATATTTTTAAGGTAGGTCCGTCTCCTAGTTATTCAGTTTTTTTTGCAATGAGCATCAGTAAACAGGCTTGTCCATGGGACGGAACCAGAAATAAGAAATACATAACCAACATGTAGAATGTCTCCAATACCGAGCAGTCTATAAACTACCCCATACTTCCAACTGCGGAGCAATAAGAATTGGGTGGCCCTTCTTAGATGTAACCTAAAAAGGGCGCACAAGCCTTATTTTTGGGAATTGGGCATCACTACTTTACGGCACTGAGTTTCTACATGTATTACTTACTCTTCTGTAAGCATATAGTAATGGCGTTCAATTTAAGAAAATTATTTGCACATGTAAAATTACTAACGATGGGACAAGGGACAACTGTCAAGTCCACTGTCCCATCTCGTGGGCCAAATCGCAATATTTCGTTAGAAGACTTTTCCTTAAACGCGAAAGAGTTTTCGGATTGTTTTCGGATTTTTTTGCACTAAATCAAAAGAAAAAAATTCACACTGTGTTTGTTTATAGGTTCTTATCTCGTGGTTTTACTGTCCTGGCCCGCTTGAGATTAGACGGGTTCTAATTCTGGTCCTTGAAACAAAATGAGTTTGACATCCATGCGCCAAACCAATGTTAATTATCGAAGCTGCAGTTGTCCTTCAGCTTCCCGAGGCTGCGATTTATGTGTTGCCACTCTTTTCAAAATATCACAACAAAAACAACAGTAAATCATAAGAAAAAACCTTGAACATGCAAAAAAGCCATGCAAATCAAAAAAGCAAGCTGAAAACCACAGCAAATCAACAGCGTGTGTAAATGGACAACAATTTGGACATTACAGCGGAAAAATTATGGATGGAATTAGCCTNTCAGCCAAAAATATAGGNTCACTCAAAAATGCAGCAATTACTTTCAGTTGTTTGAAGGTTCAAACAACTGACCTAAAAATGCATGCAAGCTCGATTGAATACAAGCTTCGTAAAACGTCGAGGGCGTTCTGCGCTCACAAGTAGAGCAACTTTGGCACGAAAACAGTTTGTAACCGTTGTAACGATTTGTGGAAGTCCAAATTTAATCACGAACTTCTTTCTGGCTTTTTCGTTCGGCTACAGCGAGTAATAGATTTAATTAAAAAATCGTTTTAAACTCCTACGTTTATTGAAAGCTGGTTGAAGCCCCTGAATATTACAAGCAACATTCCAGAAGTCAAAAAAAGCAATCAAAATGAAGACTGTTTTCTCAAGTTTAAAAATACGGTACATGCAACAGTGTTATCCGTTGCAAAATGTAACGGTGCTACATTCTTGCTGCCTAGGTTTCGAGTGAGCACAGGTGCATGCAACATGCATTTCAAGATTGACAGAACTTTTTAACGAGTTTGCGCAGCAGAAACCTCGTAGCTTCCTCGCGAGATGCAGCAACAGGGCTTCGCATACGCGGGGGAGTGGTTATATCGGCAGGGGAGGATTGCTCCCCCACAGCAATCCTCGGACTTGAGACTGAACCGGATCCAGGTTTTCCGGCGTCTTCGACTGCGTCAGAAGTTTCGCTGCCGATTCTACATTCGATCAAACGTACATTCTCACAATCTTGCGTGTTGGCAAAGACCGACCGGTGTGATTCAACGTTTACAAAGAACATCATTCAAAATGAGAGACGTCGGCGTGGTCTGAACTTGACCCTATTTTTGTAATTTCAGATATCAGTTTTTCTGATGCAATCACTGTCACAAAATTGTACAGATATCGAAATTTTTGCATACAATTTTATTTTTCCAGAGAGGACACTTAGATGAGCACGATAACTGACCGTCGACACACTCCTCAGGATATGTTTTCGCAGGAAGATTTTTGTCAAATGAAACCTTAAATGGCGATAAAGTGACGTTCACAACACTTGAGTCACAAGCAGCCGTAACTTGTAACTGCGATCACTAGCAACACTACAAGGCAAAGTAAACATCACATTGCACATCAATTATCATTTACAAACACTCCGTCACTGCAACCACTTTCAAAAAATCTCCATAACAAAAAAGTAAGGGCCCTAAAAGACTTCAGCACGAAACGTCACAATCAAAGAGAACAGCACGACAAACGCAACACGCGCATAAATGCACAGCACCTGCTACTTACACTTCAGTGCTTTTACAGTTGACGAGCAAGATGGGGCGACGCTGGTTCACTTCCTCCTTGGATAGTTCTTCCAAGGAAAGAAACTTCGATCCAGGTCGGAGCTGTGCATTAACAAGAAAAAATCGAGAAAGCATCTTATTTACGAATTTGATTACAAACTTTCAGAAGCAAAGGATGACAACGCCGTTGCTCTATTAGAAATGTAAGGTTCGAAACCACAAACAAAAACCCCATATTTTGTGGTCACTGATCATCGTCATTATTTTTTTATTACCGACATGATCAACTAGGACAAAGGAAAGCCGATTGATAGCACCAGAAAGAAATACGAATCTGTCAGTGTCGTACAGAAATCATTATTAAAATACATAGGGAATCAACATCTATACGACCCAAATTTAGGGAGATGCTTTGCAAGCTTAGAGTTCTCACTGGTGGGTGACTACACAGCAATCATGCTATAAGGAAACTCTGCTGATTATTTTAATTGCAATGACAGTCAACCACATTTTAGAAAATGCTGATTATACCTAGACATCCAAACGGACATTTAGATCAAATATAAGTGTTTGCCTAGAAGAATATCTACACCTAATGTGCATACCCAACGTTTGTCTTCAATGAATTATGATAAGGTATTCATGCACAAGATGTGCAAGGTGGAAATGAAACGTATTACACTCGAGAATGTTTGAATTACCAAAGATAAATTTGCTTGTTTTATTGCATTTCCATAAAATTGCGAGACCCACAGCAAACACCATCGCATGTCTTATCTGGCACACTGTAGACAGGAAGATAAGGTTTTATAAAATGCATGCGGAAGAATTAATTGCGTCACAAGTAGCTCATGAGAGTAAATACGAGGATAAGCAGATTGACTTGGCGAACAAGAGCTACTTTACAAAACCGCCCAAAAACGAGAATTTGGCAATTCTCGGCTACAACCTTCTTGAGCAAGCATTGAATGCGTTTAACTTTTGTACCTTGCAGTTCAATGTTTTTTGAAAGAAAACCATACAAACTATATACACATCGCGATTTCCATGCTATGATACTTTTTCAACAATATCTCGTTTATAACAATATCTCAACCACACAACCAGCAATTTACAAGGGTGATTGTTGGTTTTACGTACTGCGTTTCTACGGCTTTGCTTTCAGTTGACAAGCAGTAATCATTACGATTTGCGCATAGAGATAGTGCAAAATGAAAAATAAAAAATCCCTAAAAATAAACTTATGATTCACAGGAGACTTCTAGGATAAAGTCAGAGCTAACAAAAAAAAATTAATTTCTTCAAAAGACAAAAATAACTATGTTTTCTAAAAAAAAGCATCGAGACGAAACAAAACAGGTCATGCGCGAGAACAAATGCAACAAAAACTGATACAAATAAATCAACTGAACAAAACTTCCTAACAATCGCGAATTTTTCACGCCAACACATTGAAAATCACTCAAAAGTATTAACGTACCTGGCCCACATCGTAGAAACCGTCCGAGATTATATTGTGTGCAGCAAGTTTCCCGGTCAAGCTGTACTTGGCAGAAAGATTGCTGTCAAGTAATCTTTCAAGAGCAGCGACACTGTGGCTGTTACGTCTCTGGTCGGAATCGTTTATCTCCTGCAAGATCTCTAATCCTCTGGAAATCAAACAAATATACACGTAGGGATCATCTGACTCGGCCTCGAACCATCAAAGGTCTCAAGGTAGCGCGCAGCAATTAGGTGTTTCTTCTTTGCACATTTGAAGCCAATATTAGTTTCACGCTGCCACTCTAATAAAACAAATGGAAGTACACCTGCTCTATTTCCGGTAGAGCCGTATCAAAATTCTATACTTGTTGCTGGAAGCACAAGGGATGAAAAGTTTTTATTCTTTACATTTTCTACAGAGCATCTGCATGTTAGGAAATAAATATCGAAGTAGAACAAACCACTTGTCTACTAAGAAAATTTGAAAGTATTGTTTGTTTACTTTTACTCTGTTTCCCTTTGATCCCAATGTTTTTTTCACAACAGAAACTCATACAACAACAAGCACGAACCTTTGCCAGAAAAAATAAGTTAAAATCATTCATTGCGCCTCTCTAGTATCTGCACACACAAATTTTACGCATATTCTATTCTACACGAATATTCTCAGAATGATCACCACACAATCAAAACGCACGTAAACCGTTATCAGCACTAACTGTCTTGAAAACTCATGGCAAGATGCACAATTGCCGTACTGCAAAAAGTAGCCTGTTAAGAACCTTCATCTTAAGTGATGGCATAATATTGAAAACAATCATCTGTTTCACAAACCCTAGTTTAGTGATAGCGTCCGCAGTGAGAGAATCACCGCAACATGCAAGGATTGCCCATGAGGCGTTTTTCCTCACTTCACTATCGTTTGACTTGAGGAGGTTGATCAGAGGTTCCAAACAACCATGCTGTCGTACCTGCAGAAGGTTGAATTAATTACAAACACTGAAGCATCGACCACACTATCACTGTACAAGTTGATTTGGCGATGTTTAAGAAAATTTCACATTTACTAAAAACACAACCAAATCAAAGTGAATGAAACAGTACGCTATTCATGACATCCAACGCCAAGCAGTTCCGCTTACTCCTATATTTCCAACAGCATCAACTGACCTCTGCTCGACCGTCCGCGCAGGCAACGTAGACGGCGAGCGCTTGCGCAGCTTTGCTTTGGACTCGAGGGCTGGCAGATTTGAGAGGACCAGCAAGGGCCGCTATTACTCCGCGTTTGAAGATATCGTTCCTGCAATAACACGATTTAATTTAGGAATAGTCGAGTGAACTGACCATATAGATGTAAGAGCAGTCATTTCTTGGAGGGCGCGAAGGATATTTTGCCCGAATTTTCCCCAAATTTGTAAAAACTTTTATGCGACAAACCGTCCCACTACAAATTTTATGCAGTTGTTGGTACATTATAGTTTCCTCTACACATGTTGCCATACAGATTTCACTCCTCAGATGGGACTAATAGTTTGCATTAATTCAATCGTGACAAAAATACATGATGAAATATACGTGAACCAGAGTTGTAAGGCGGGTCGGGCCGGGTTCGGGCTTAAGTGTATCAAAATGTTTCGAGCCTGTATACAATTTTTTTCAATACGACTGACACTTTTGTCACCAGTTACTGTTGAAGCCATTGAGATGATTACATCTTCAATAAAGATGATCAATTGTGAATTACTTGGTCGCGTTTACTTTCCTACGGCGCTAAAACCCCGCAGTTGCGCATATCTTGACTTATTCGGTAATTTTGGCTTTCGGGTCTAAATCGTACTTCAAAAATAAATGTCGGGCTCGAGCCGAGTTCGGGTTTCAAACTGAAGCCTGTTTACAGCTTTGACGTGAACAATGCACAAACTTATAAAGCTAAACATACTTACGATCCAGTTAAGTTCTAAACATGCTATACATTTGCAACAAACTGTATGGCAAAATGTGTTCATCCAGACACTGCAGTTAAAATNAAAAATGAAAACATTTCTNTATTTGCCTGGCATGGGCTCTACTTATATGAAGTAGGTGCCCCACAGCATACTCTATTTCTCACAGTATGCAATGAATAAAGCGCATAAATGAAATGCCCTAATTAAATCATTTTGCCCAAACTTTCAACAGAGCCAGTTACTCATCAACTCTCACAAACTAAAACATGAAGTAACTAGAAACTGTTTGCTTATTTTACAAATACTTAATACGTCTTCTGTGACGTGATAAACTTTTGTTTATGGATGCGATAACAAAAAGTATAATTTCATTGATATTGTTAAAAAAATGTCAAAACTTATGTGCCCAAATTTTCGACGAATCAAAACCTTTTGGGGTGCGCTTGCACCTTCACCCCCAGTTCCTACACCACTGACTGACCGAATGATTATTCTTTCTTAGCCGCTACTATTTGCATGCACGGTGAAAAGATGAAAACGTGGGCAATTTATTCAAGAACAATAAATAAAACCTCCGTGTGAAACTCAAGAGCTCAGGTAACGTGCTTTTACTGCTGCGTAAGTTTCGCTCTCTTGCTGAATGTGAGAACCGCTAGCATCTCAGGTTTTTCCAATGTATGACTCGGGTTTTCAAACCCGCACCTGGTGTGAATCCCACATACTTGCTTAGAAAATACTGTAGATCAGCATTTTTGACGATGTTCCTTTGCGCTCCCTTAACGATAACATTTACAGATTCGACCTATCCATGACGGCAATGAGAGAGAAAACAAGTTCAGGATGATGATATGGAACCAAGAAGCTCTCAAACTTTTCTTTCAAGGTTCCAAGTCGCTCAACCTGCAGCGCGAGTTAAAAAGCTCCACTGTTTAAAAGTTAGTAAAGTTCGATTTATGAACAAATAGCCTGAGATTACCAACCGCGCTGGCCTCTAAAACCATCTGCATATGGTTCCAGCAGTGTGCCCATAATCTTTATTGAATTGGCGAAAATAAAAAAATAAATGCATAACTTGTGGTTACTTGTACTAGTAGCCAGATAGCTTCCCCTTCTCGGGAGGTTCATACATTGCAGTATTGCATAGTTTACAAATAACGGTCATCGTTTTTCGAAGTCCTGCATATCCATTAAATGAATCTGCGCTTTCTGCGGGGCCAAGATACTGACTAAAAGTAATGTAAACACACGAAGGAACGAGGAGTAACGCTATGACCTCAAAACACCCAACAGCTCGCCAAGATTTTGTTGAAAACGGAAAAAAACGATCAAAGTATTTCATACTTCATTGAATAGTTTGCTTTGAATTAATTGGCTGCTATTTTCTGGTTGGTATAGAACGTTTTTACTTTATACACATCATAAAGTAACAGGAAGGTGGAGCTTTGGAGGGGATGTTGGTTTTTGTAACCATCACTAAAAAGTGTACGAAGATGGCCATAACTACAAAGTTTTATAATAAAAAACAACCAACGAAATGGATATTTTACCAACGCACACATTGTCATACCTTACGAAGACGTCTTGTGACATGTTGATTAAGCAAGCACCAGTATTGACAACGACTGCATCTTTGCTGTAACGCAGTAACGGTAAGAGTTGCTCAACTCCTCCGTTGCTGACAACCTCACTGGAAAACAAGAAGCACAGTTGAACTTAGTGTAGCAACAAGTTCAATTTTATCTTTTCGTCGAAATTTTTCTGGCAACAATTTGAGCTTGAAAAACACATCGATTACAGCAACAATTTCCACATAAACCATGAATGTTGCGAATTCAATCTTGTTCAGCCGCACCTTCGTCCAGTTGTCATTTTAAATACCTTCGTGCCATTTGATTTGCTACACAAGGTCACTAGGGAAAAAGTTAAAAGTTATTGGACAGGGGTTTACAATGATTGCAAAAAGTGTGATGTTAAAACATTCCGAAGGTTGTGATGGAGAACATGATTAACACAGCTTAAGAAGACAACCATCGCAAGTAATATGGATTTCCACAGACAGCAGGAAACCGCATAACAGCGGAAAATTCTAGGATTGAACAATCCAAATAAAAGTCTGCAATCTACAACAAACTGATAAAATGGGACTCCCGCACTACACTGCTTTGTGCTAAAGTAATGCACGAACCTTTCCACTTACGCAAAGAAAAGAAATAATTGTCACAAATATTCCTAAGACGGGATATGTTGTGGGAGTCTGTTGTAAGAAACAGTTGATCAAGCACAAGGCGCGGAACGAGATAACAGGAATTGGTGAACTTTCCTTCATCATGAGCAATTAGTAATGCTGGTTTAATTGGGGGAAAATGCACCAAGCAAACTCAGACCTTGCGACGCCCGTAGCTACCTGCAGTTGTTTGTATTGTTCAGTGTCAGGTTGGCAAGAGCAAGGGTCGCAGCTTCTCTTATGCTTGGACTGTCTCCGGACAGAAGCTCGAGCAGAGGAGGAATTCCTTCTGCAAACAAGATCAAATGTTTACTCGAACACCGTCAATGCAGGCACATGCCAAATTTGTTCCACGACTCCAGCTGCAAATTTAATGCAGCAAAAGTGATGACGGAAAGGCAAACAAATATATGTCGAAAACCAAATTTAAAAAAATTTTTTTCACTAAAACAGTTTTTGAAAGATTGCCTCTCGTTGGAAAGTAATCATCAAAACATGTATTCCGAGCAGTGTTGCCCACTCAAAAGGAAAAAGCTGCATTGGCAACACCTCGAAAAAGACAGTACCTAAAAATTGAGGAACGCATGCGCTTTTTTGCGAAAAATTAGATTAGATCCAGGATGTAGTTCTTTACTATGATCTTCGATCTCAATTTTTTTCTCGTAAATATACACTTGCGCCTCAATTGTTATGTGCACTCTTCTTCCGGAAAACGGCAGGCCTGTGCATATCACAAGCATTAGCATAAAACATCACATCAGAGCGACCCAGCTATGCCTAAAATCGGGACGATATTACCTAAGGGCGATGTTTCTGAGTGCAACTTTACCTGATTTTCCAAAAGTGTCTTTTGCAGCCAGATTGCTCGATAATGACGCGATAGCTTCACAAGTCGCGACGACAACGTGTTCGTCGTTGCTCCCCAGCATTGTGATCAAGGTCTTCTCAATCTCCTGCTCGTGCAGGATCTTACTGTTTTCATCTGAAGGAAAAATGCGCAGCAAATCTGTGTTTATCACCAAACCCAAACATTAGGAGCGAGGTGGAGCAGACGCAACTCAACAACTTACACTGCGTCGCCACAAGGAACACATTCAAACAAACTATACCGTGGCACAAACACAGATATTGCGGAGAACTTTAAGAATTCGTGCCCCCAACATTCGCGTGCTACTGGTCCGCAGCCTCGAGCGTGAACTTTGTCGTCGAAAACTTTTTCTAAACTTTCACAGGAGGTGCTGCAGTACTTTCCCACGATCATGGAATCACTGATCCCTTCTTTGCGAACTGCGCGATGTTTCTTCTTTTGTCCAAAAAATACAGGAGATTGTTTACAGCAAGATTGTTTACATGCGCTTACAGGCGCATCTAAATCTTAAATAGTCACTTAAGGTAACATTTATCCCATACTGATTCGTTTAGCTGGCACTCGATATTTACGTATTTATTTGTGCCTCGTGGAGTAACGGCCCCGGTTCGCAACAGCAATTCCCGCTATCTCATTTGCTTTCAAGAGTTCAAGTGCAATTTGCCACTACGGGACTTTACAAACCGTTTCTCGCTGCCCGCCCGAGCGCCTTTGCAGTCGTAGCTTGAACAAGCACGGATGCGTTCGGTTCGGTCACTGTGGTGACAAGCTTCTCTAGACCTCCAGAGTTGCGAATCTCGTCCAGGGCAGATGTGTCCTCCATGCAGTTTGATAGAACACTGAGACAGTGCACATGGAGATCTTCCCATTCCTGTTGAAAAAAGAAGACTCGTCAACGAAAGTCCGAAACTAGTACATGAGTTTCACATTAAGTGCTGCAAACTGACGGACTGGACAATCTCACTCTGACTAACAAACGTGTTTACCGTACAACGAATGCTTCGTATATTGATGTTTGGCACGAACGCAGGAAAATGCAAGAACTGAGCGACCCTGTTAGTATGGCGCGAGTGCATTTAATCCAGCATTTGCAAAAACTCAGCAAAGATCAGTGAAACATATTGAAATGAAATGCAACCGATGAATTTTAAAATGTACCGTATTTTCCGGCCATAGTTTCCGAACTAGAATAAAAAGCATCCACATACCTGTACGTAAATAGACGACACAAACCGGGGAATACATTTCAGGCAGATATGCGCTCTGCATTTGACTACAGGCTTAGATGCAAGTAGAGTGAGTTTTTTACTTTCATTCTTATCACCAGTTGCTTCCATTTTGTCAGCACTCGCAAACACAAACGTCAAAATAATCGGAACCATTGTATAATTACTTTGTTGATTAGAAATTCAACCAACTGCTCCAAGCCTTCGCTTTCTCTCAAAACGCTCCGAGATTCCACTGAAGAAAAATATTCGAACAAACCATAACATTAGTTGAAAGCCGATCATTGCTCTCTTCACCAATAAAATCAGGGAGTTGCAGATCATACGAAACGCAGAGGGAATAAAAAAAACAAGTTACACCTGAAACGCCGAAACGGTTCAATGTTTTTATGAATTAGACATTAAAACTATTTCACTTCATAGATAACTTGCGCAGGGCCAACAACTACAAGTAAAATCTTCCTCACCATCCTGCGTGAGAGAAGTGAGCGTATTCAAAGCCAGCTCCTGTATGACGGCATACTCTGATTTCAAAAGCCCCAGCAAAGGTGGAATTCCGCCAAGCTCGCGAACGGACGTTCTATTCTGGAAGTCCTACAAATAAGGAATTAATGCAAACGTTGTGCTTTGAAAATCTGAAACTGAACTGCCTAACTTTGTAACTACCTCACACTTGTTTCAAGCTTCAACGGTGAAGTAGCAGCTATCTAAGGGTAAATGTTAGATTTTGTGGTTTAATAAGCCATCGGCAGCAGCCGATGGATTAAACCACAAAATACTGAGATGCAGGCCAGCAGCCAGGGGGAGAACCGGGCAATTGCCTCATCCCAAATTTTCAAAAACCTGTTTGGTTGTTGGGTACAACGACAAGTTGCAANCATTTGACCCCCCACCGNAAATATCAGCTGGTTGCGACCCTGATGAGATGCATCTACTGTTTCAACTGCATTGCATTTAAAACTTACGCTAAAAAAGTTACGTTCGAGCGAAACATGCAGAGACAACGGATGCCTTGCGGGCGATGTTGCGCAAACCCTCCGTCCCAGACGAGGCACTCACTTGAACGAGATTACATATCGCTTGTACGGAATTTTTTTGTACATCGGGGTCGGGTGACGCGAGAAGGTTGATGAGCGGCTCCAGGCCCTCAGCTTTGCCAATGCTCAGTTTTGATGAGAAATCAGTGGACATGTGAGATAGAAAGAGGCTGGAAAACTCATTGCAGACGTCATCCTCTGCAGAAATAATTCACTTAATCAACGATGGTTGAACCGACCGTTCAAATCCAGCTTATGCCGCCGTCCGCGGGCAAACACACTAATCTGTATAAAACTCGGTTCCCGAAAAAGTCAGCATATTGATCTAAAATGTCCCAAAGGCGTATTGATTTTGCACAAAAACAGTTTTTGCCACAAGCATGTTTAAACACATCAGCGCGTAACCCTGCTGGTTTGATTATCACCAAAAAAGTGTATTCGTGGTCTTACGTAGAATAGAAGCACATTACGGCTACAAGGTCATATCGTTAGCACGAAGTCTACATTATCAACGTCACTTGTTCGTCTTTTTTAACAACGTCAGGAAAATAAAGTGAAGTCTATTTTTACTCGATGATTACGTTGGATCTGCTGTTCATTTCCGAAGTCGGGTCCCAACACCGGGAAAGATGCGTTTCTGAACAAGACATTTTCCCCGACCTGGACTTTAATGAAAAATTGCATCGGTAACACTGCTGGCGAACGGCAAAACCAGTAAAGTTTGGGTAATAAAAGACACCAAACTGACAGGAAACTGCAACAGCCGAAAACATGTCGCATAAACTGAATGAAGGGCGTGGGAACTCCCCAACAAATGACCCACACCAACCACATCATTTCTGCGAAACGTTACCCGCGGGAAAAAATCAAGTACCATGTCGTTTTACGACGTAATTGAAAAAACACTATATCGCTAAGGGCATTATACGTTATCTCTGTTAAACAAATGCATCAATGGATAGCGCTATGCAAGTAGCAACTAACAAAATTTTTGGTGACGGTAATTGTTGGTTGGGTGTTCGATCCACAGCCACTGAGTGAATTGCCGTAGCGCTACTTGGGCAAGAGCGTTCACCCCAACCGTCCCGCAAGAAGCACAATTCAGGCTTCGGCCTGCCACCAACTGCCGTCACTAAAATTTAAAAATCTAACAAAGAAATACATATATGATACGTCAACAAAAAAGGACTAAGAGCCATAACTGACTTGAAACTTTTAAAAGCTGCTGTGCGAAATAATTCGAGGTACTGTATTACAAGGACACGTCAACCTTTTCGCACAAAAGTTTAATCCTTACCATCTCCCAGAAGCTGAATAGCCGCCATGATGCTGTCGGTTTTTCGAAGGTACCTTCTGACATCAGCTGAAGAATAAAACTTTTTTTATTAAACCACTTTATTAACAAAAAGCTTTGCCGGAGTTATAACGTAGAAATTGACAGTGAAATCTAGAAAACGGTGGAATGCACCCTCTTGTTGCATTAATAGAGTTGAAAGAATTGAATTTTACGGATTCAAGCTTTCGCTGAGATGTATCAAAAATCAAAATCAACCACAATTTATTTCTCTGTTTAACAACTTTTAACGGCAAAAGAAACGACTACTATTGTCATTTAAGATGAGGAAGACGGCACAAAGCCACAAAC